>Ga0209795_10000728_pt1 | contig 23397 bp, 19 predicted proteins | sample AgamicOrMarz_FD_187166 | JGI IMG/M metagenome (GOLD analysis project Ga0209795, IMG submission 187166) | Agave microbial communities from Guanajuato, Mexico - Or.Ma.rz (SPAdes) (version 2) | ecosystem: Host-associated > Plants > Phyllosphere > Phylloplane/Leaf | place: Guanajuato, Mexico...
TTCTTTTTCAATCACTCTTTCTTTAACATTAGCTAGGAAATCCATTTTCCATGCGTTTTCTAGTTTAGAAACTAACGATAAATTAGCGAAGTTGGAATTTAGATTTAAATCGTTTGCAATAAACTGGTTAGAAAGTTCGTTATAGTATGCATTATCATTATTTAAATTCTTTTTAAAAAATCTTTCGAAAAATTTTTTCATATAAACCTCTTTTTATACAATTATATAATTAAAAAATTAACAAAAGAAGAAAATTGTTAAGATTAGCAAATACTTGAATTGAGGATTTACAGATCTATATGTTTCTGGGAGAAAGAGGAAAAGGTTGCCGGTTACATCATTAATTGTCTGCTCATTCTTTATTAACTCCGCATATATTTTCATTTACTTGCGAAGTTTTTTGATATGTAAAAATATGGTACAATCTATTTGTATTTAGATTTATTAAAGGCAAAATCTCCAGCGGAAATAGATGATTAACAGCTGTTTTTTCTAGTTCTAAAACGAGGTAATTACAATTTGTTTGGAGGGTTTTAAAGATGACACAAGAACAAGTAATACCGGTTGTATCAGGGCAAAGGATTACGCCATTTCTTACGTTTAGTGGCAATGCGGAGGAAGCAATGAACTATTATGTTCGTACTTTTCCGAATTCAAAACTCGTTTCTCTTCGAAGATATTCGAAAGATGACCGAGGTGTAGTAGGGAAAATCCTAAATGGCATCATTGAAATTTTAGGCCAGTCTTTTATGGTTTTGGATATGGATAAAGAATCTTGTCCTGATTTTACTTGGGCTGTTTCTTTTTATTTAGAATGCAGAGACGATGAAGAGTTTGATGTAATTTTTGGTGGCTTGAAGAGTGATGGGAAAGTACTTATGGGGCCAGTAGAAATGAATGATTTTAGTAAGGTTACATGGGTGACTGATTGTTTTGGTGTTACTTGGCAGCTAGTGTTAAGAAAAAAAGCTTAATAATCGGCGAATGATCCCTTTTTCTGTTATTCAACAAATTATTATTAAAAGATGATAAATGGACAAGTTTTTTTAAATTATAATTTACTGATAAATATTTTGAATATTACAACAAGTTTTAATAAAAAAATATTTTTTAAAAATAATAATCTGAAAATATTGAAGTTTACTAATTGTTGGCATATAATGTAATCAGATACTAGTTTATTAGAGAAAGTAAGTAAGAGGTATTAGCGATATGGCAGAGCAAAGTCAACGAATTGGTCGAACAGCTATGATGCTTGCTTTGACCGATTATGAAGAAGAATTAATGAAAAATGAAAACCTTGTATGGTGTGTAGGTAAGGTCGGTACAATGGATGCTCAAAAGGTCGTTGCTGCGATTGAAACCGCTGCCAAACAAAATGGTGTAATCAATGGAGCTCTTTATAGAGAAGTTCATTCATTATATCATGCAACACTTGAAGCAATTCAAGGCGTTACAAGAGGTCATGTTCAATTAGGTGATGTTCTTAGAACAGTAGGACTTAGATTTGCTGTTGTTAGAGGAAAGCCTTATAAAAACGTGAACGAGGGTGACTGGATAGCAGTTGCACTATACGGAACGATTGGTGCTCCAATTAAAGGATCGGAGCATGAATCAGCAGGACTCGGCATTAATCACATATAATCGCCCATAGTTTATTAGATGATAGGGGGCTATGATTCGTAAGTTACTATTTACGTCTCATAGCCTCTTTCTGTGTTTTTTTGACAAAATTCGGAGGTGTTTTTAATGGTAACTTTAACTGGTAATAGCTTAACAATGGAACAAATGAAAAGTATTTTATTCGATAAGGCATATGTAAAAGCAGGTGAAGAGAGCTTAGTTGCGGTAAAAGCATGTAGAGAAAAGGTTGAAGAAATCGTAAATAATGGCAAAGTCGTTTATGGTATCACAACTGGTTTTGGAAAATTTAGTGATGTATTAATTGAAAAAGAAAATGTTTCAACACTTCAATATAACTTAATCGCTTCACATGCATGTGGTGTTGGTGAACCGTTCCCTGAATTAGTTTCAAGAGCGATGTTAGTACTTCGTGCAAATACAATGTTAAAAGGTCACTCTGGTGTGCGTTTAGTAGTTGTTGAAAAATTACTTTCATTAATTAATGCTCAAATTCACCCGGTTATCCCATCTCAAGGATCATTAGGTGCAAGCGGAGATTTAGCTCCTTTATCTCACTTAGCGCTAGTTTTACTTGGTGAAGGTGAAGTTTTCTATAAAGGAAAACGTATGGAAACAGCAGAAGCTTTAGCAAAAGAAGGAATTTTACCAATTACGCTAGAAGCTAAAGAAGGTTTAGCTTTAATTAATGGTACTCAAGCAATGACAGCAATGGGTATTCTTACTTATCTTGAAGGTGAAGAATTAGCTTATCAAAGTGAATTAATTTCTTCTATTACATTTGAAGCATTAAATGGTATTACAGATGTTTTTGATGAAAGAATTCATATTGCTCGTGGATATAAAGAACAAATTGAAGTAGCTGAACGTTACCGCAATATTTTAGCAACAAGCCAATTAACGACTAAACAAGGTGAAATCCGAGTTCAAGATGCTTATACATTAAGATGTATCCCTCAAGTTCATGGAGCAAGCTGGCAAGTTCTGAACTATGCAAAAGAAAAATTAGAAATCGAAATGAATGCGGCTACTGATAATCCATTATTATTCGGTGATGATGTATTCTCTGGTGGGAATTTCCATGGTCAACCAATCGCATTTGCAATGGACTTCTTTAAATTAGGTGTTGCTGAGTTAGCGAATATTTCAGAAAGACGTATTGAGCGTTTAGTTAACCCACAATTAAATGATTTACCACCATTTTTAAGTCCAGAACCAGGATTACAATCTGGTGCAATGATTATGCAATATGTTGCAGCTGCTTTAGTTTCTGAAAATAAAACATTAGCACATCCAGCAAGTGTTGACTCAATTCCTTCTTCAGCAAACCAAGAAGATCATGTAAGTATGGGTACAATCGGTGCACGTCATGCATACCAAATTCTACAAAACGCTAGAAGAGTTTTAGCAATCGAATGTATTTGTGCAATGCAAGGTGTTGAATATAAAGGAATTGAAAAAATGTCTGAAACAACTAGAAAGTTTATGGAAGATGCTCGTAAAACTGTTCCATCAATTACTAGAGATCGCGTATTCTCAAAAGACATTGAAAAATTAACAACTTATTTAAAAGAAAATTTCATAGCAAAAAACTATACAAAACAAACACAAATATAAGAAGAGGTGGAATTAAAATGGAAATCACAAAAGGATCTTTAAAAGCGCCAAGAGGTACTGAATTAAACACTAAAGGTTGGATTCAAGAAGCAGCACTTCGTATGTTATTAAACAACTTAGACGAAGAAGTAGCAGAAAGACCAGAAGATTTAGTTGTATACGGTGGAATCGGTAAAGCAGCAAGAAACTGGGAAAGCTTTGATGCAATTATTGAATCATTAAAGAAATTAGAGAGCGATGAAACATTATTAGTTCAATCAGGTAAACCAGTTGCAGTTTTTAAATCACACGAAGATGCACCACGAGTTTTATTAGCAAACTCAAACTTAGTTCCAAAATGGGCAACTTGGGAACACTTCCGTGAATTAGATGAAAAAGGCTTAATGATGTACGGTCAAATGACTGCTGGTAGCTGGATTTACATCGGTACACAAGGAATCCTACAAGGTACTTATGAAACATTTGGTGAAGCTGCTAAACAACATTTCGGTGGAAGCTTAAAAGGGACAATTACAATTACTGCAGGTCTTGGTGGTATGGGTGGAGCTCAACCTTTAGCTGTAACAATGAATGGTGGAGTTGTAATCGGTATTGATGTAGATGAAACTAGAATCCAACGTCGTATTGACACTAGATATTGTGATGTATTAACTCACGATTTAGAAGAAGCTTTACAACTTGCAATTGAAGCTAAAAACGAAGGAAGAGCTTTAGCAATCGGCTTAGTAGGTAATGCTGCTGAAATTTTACCTCAATTAGTTGAACGTAATTTTGTACCAGATTTAATTACTGACCAAACTTCGGCACATGATCCATTAAATGGTTATTTACCAATCGGAATGACAATGGAAGAAGGAAAGAAACTTCGTGTAGAAAATCCAGATGAAGTAATTAAACGTGCAAAACATAGTATGGCAGTTCATGTTGAAGCAATATTAGCGATGCAGCAACGTGGTGCAATCGCATTTGATTACGGTAATAACATTCGTCAAGTTGCATTAGATGAAGGCGTTAAAAATGCATTTGATTTCCCTGGTTTCGTGCCTGCATTTATTCGTCCATTATTCTGTGAAGGTAAAGGTCCTTTCCGTTGGGTAGCACTTTCTGGTGATCCAGAAGATATTTACAAAACAGACGAAGTAATCTTACGTGAGTTTGCTGATAACGAGCATTTATGTAACTGGATTCGTATGGCTCGTGAAAAGGTTGCATTCCAAGGGTTACCATCACGTATTTGTTGGTTAGGCTACGGTGAGCGTGCTAAATTCGGTAAAATCATTAACGAGATGGTGAAAAATGGCGAATTAAAAGCTCCAATCGTAATCGGTCGTGACCATTTAGATTGTGGATCAGTAGCATCTCCAAATCGTGAAACAGAAAGCATGAAAGATGGTAGTGATGCAGTAGCTGACTGGCCAATCCTAAATGCACTTATTAATGGTGTAAATGGCGCAAGCTGGGTAAGTGTACACCACGGTGGTGGAGTAGGTATGGGTTACTCTTTACATGCTGGTATGGTAATTGTTGCTGACGGTACTGATGCAGCAGCAAAACGTATCGAAAGAGTATTAACTTCAGATCCAGGAATGGGTGTAGTTCGTCACGTTGATGCAGGTTATGATTTAGCTGTTGAAACTGCGAAAGCAAAAGGCGTAAACATCCCAATGATGAAGTAGGTGTTAGAATTGAAAGCAGATATTCTATTAACAAATATTGGTCAATTATTAACGATGGATCATGGTGATGGTCCAATTCATGGAAAAGACATGAGTAATCTACCTGTTCTAGAAAATGCAGAAATTGCATGGAAAGATGGGCAAATTATTTATATCGGACAAATGAACGAACAGAAAATTGATGCAAAAGAAGTAATTGATTGCCAGGGAAAACTAGTCACACCAGGATTAGTTGACCCTCATACTCACGTGGTCTTTGGAGGATCACGTGAGCATGAAGTTAGTTTGAAGTTACAAGGTGCTTCTTATTTAGAAATATTAGAAATGGGCGGCGGGATCCATTCTACTGTAGGTCAAACTAAATTAGCTTCTCATGATGATTTAAAAAAGAAAACGATTCATCACTTAAACAGAATGCTTTCATTCGGTGTAACAACGGTTGAAGCAAAAAGTGGTTATGGACTTGATGAAGAAACTGAATTAAAACAACTTCGAGTTGCTAAAGAATTACAAGCCGAGCATGCTATTGATTTAGTTTCAACCTTCTTAGGTGCGCATGCAGTACCAAAGGAGTATAAAGGAAATGAAGAAGCTTTCTTAGAAAAAATGCTTTCTTTATTAGATGTTATTAAAGAAGAAGAACTTGCTGAATTTGTAGATGTATTTGCTGAAACAGGTGTATTTTCAGTTGAACAATCAAGAGAGTTTTTATTAAAAGCAAAAGAACAAGGCTTTAATGTCAAAATTCATGCAGATGAAATAGATCCTCTAGGTGGCACAGAAATGGCAGCTGAAATTGGCGCTATTTCTGCTGATCATTTATGTGGAGCATCTGAAAAAGGTGTAGAAATGCTTGGTAAGAGCAACACAATTGGTGTCATTTTACCGGGAACTACTTTCTATTTAAATAAACCTGAATTTGCACCTGCACGAGCGATGATTGAAAATAATGTAGCAGTTTCATTAGCAACTGATTTCAACCCAGGAAGCTGCCCAACTGAAAATTTACAATTAATCATGACAATCGCAATGCTTAAACTAAAAATGACGCCTGAAGAAATTTGGAATGCCGTAACGATTAACTCATCTTACGCAATTAATCGTGGAGACCAAGCTGGTAAACTAAAAATTGGTCGTAGGGCAGATGTCGTTATTTGGAATGTACCAAACTATACTTATGTACCTTACCATTTTGGTGTAAATCATGTAGAATCAGTATTTAAGAATGGTAAATTAGTAGTAAGTAGGGGTGAACACGATGTCGCTATCACATCTTAAAAAAGCAGGAGATGCAATTTTCATTGATTCAAAAGTAACAAAAGCAAATGAAATCATCTCTACATGGAATGGAACAGAAGCATCAAATTTCTCAATTATCGGTGTACCATTATCTAAAACATCGATTAGTCATTCAGGCGCAAGCTTCGCACCTGCTTCAATTCGAAAAATGATAAGTAGCTACAGTACTTATCATATTGAAGACCAAATTGATTTAAAAGATTACAAGGTTACTGATTTTGGTGATATTACGATGCATGTGACTGATTTTGAAGAGTCTAGAAATCGTATTAAATCGACAATCTCTGAATTGCTAGGCCAATACAAAGAAACGATGCCAATCATTTTAGGTGGCGATCACGGAATTAGCTTTCCAAGCATTTCAGCTTTTGCAAAAGAACGAGGAACAGTAGGAGTAATCCAATTTGATGCTCATCATGACTTAAGAAATATTGAAGATGGTGGACGTTCAAACGGTACACCTTTTCGTAGCTTGATTGACGAAGGCATTCTAAATGGTGAACACTTAGTTCAAATTGGAATCAGAAATTTCTCAAATAGTGCTCCATACACTGAATTCGGTGTGAATAACGGAGTAACAATCTATTCAATGCGCGATGTTCGCGAATTAGGAATCTCAAAAGTTATTAAAGAGAGCATCAATCATTTAGTAGACAAAGTAGATGCAATTTACATTAGCCTAGATATGGACGTACTAGACCAAGCCTTTGCTCCTGGTTGCCCTGCAATTGGACCTGGTGGAATGGACAGTCAAACTCTATTAGATGGCATCTGTTATCTAGCATCACATCCAAAAGTTAGTGGAATGGATATTGTTGAGCTTGACCCAACAATCGATTTCCGTGACATGACAAGCAGAATCGCAGCACATGTTATCTTAAACTTTCTAGTTGAGAAGGTTAAGTTGTTAAATAAGTAAAATTTGAAACTCGTAAACTTAGATGTTTGCGAGTTTTTTTCTTTTTATGGGTAGGGGTGTAAATAAAGGTTCCCGGGGTGCAAATAAAGATCGAAGTGAAAAAAGAGAGTAGTGACTGCAAATAAAGGTCGAAGTGCAAATAAAAATATAGAAACTACAATTAAATTTGGCAAAAGTAAAATTAAAAATAACAAATCTACAATTAAAATTCTGATAACTACAAATAAAAATTTCAAAACTGCAAATAAAAATAATCAAAGTGCAATTAAACTAAGAATACACGTTCTAAAATAGCAAATCATGATGTTTTTAGTTCTTTTAAGCAAAAATACCGATATTTGATAGCACTAAACAAGCTTGTTATAATCAAAATAAGAACAAATATTCGTTAATAGTGAGAAGTACCAGATTAATAAAATGTCTAAACGAATAAGGAGGAACAGTTTTGTCAAATAGCATAAAACATAGAAAAATAATTTTAGATCTAGCGGTTACATTAGATGGTTTTATAGAAGGGAAAAACGGAGAAATTGATTGGTGCATAATGGATCCTGAAATGGAATTCACAAATTTCCTAAATCAAATTGATACGATTTTATATGGTCGAAAAAGCTATGATTTGTGGGGGAATTATAATCCAAATATAGATGACTCTGAATCCGATAAAGAAATGTGGAATTTAGTACATAGCAAGGAAAAATATGTGTTTTCCAGAACTCAATCAAAAGATGAAAATAATGCAACTTTTATAAATGAAAATATAATTGAAGAAGTAAATAAATTGAAGGAAAAACCCGGCAAAGACATCTGGTTGTATGGAGGATCAAGCCTTATTACATCATTTATAAATTTAGGTTTAGTAGATGAATTTAGATTATCAATTCATCCCGTTATATTGGGTGAAGGAAAACCTTTGTTTGTTGACATAAATGAGAGAAAGAATTTAGTTATGATGAATACAAGAACGTTTTCTTCTGGAGTTGTACAGGTAACTTATCATTTGAATGAGGAATAAGTTTTTTAAGATAAATGGAAAACTAAAGAAATTTTTATGTATTTTACTTTGTTATTAATTGTTTATTTTATAAATAAATTAATTTTTTATAGATAATAATGATATCCTAACTAGCAGAAGCTTCATTAATAGGGTAACAAAAAAAGAGGATGATCTAAGGACCTTCCTCTTTTTGCTAAAAAAATATTAGCTAAATGAATGTAAATATAGTTTTATAGTAAATTGGCAAAACAAACTTTAGGTTTACTTTTATATTATTTTAAGAATAAATTAGGGACACTTAGCAAATTACCATATATAATTAGTAAAGCCGAATCAAAAGGCGTATGTGAAAATTAATAACAATGGTTCAGTTGGAAAGTGAGAAAAATTAATTATGAAATATGATTTAGTTTTTGATTTAGACGATACATTAATTCAAACCCAAGCCGCATTTCAGCATAATGTAGATTTGTGTTCGAATCTAGTACATCAAGCGCTAGATGAAAAAGTTATAATAAATGACATTAAAGAAGTTTTTAATAAAATTGATCTAGAACTAATAAAAGAAATGGGTTTCAGTAAAGCGCGATATCCTTATGCATGGGAATCAACTTTAGATTTATTGGCAACACGATTTAATATAGAGATATCTAGTATTGTCAATGATCAATTACAATCACTAGCAAAAACGATATTTAAAGTAAATATTCCACTGCAAAATGACACTTTTATAATAGAAGAATTATCAAACCACAAAGATGTAGCAAGTATGACTATTTTGACTTTAGGTGAAAAAGATGTACAAACAAAACGAGTGATGGATACTGACCTAGTACAGCATTTTGATAACGTATTTATAACAAGTAAAAAAGATATAAATACCTATCTTGAGTTAAATGAAAAATTAAGTAATCCAGTAATGATCGGGAACTCTCTTAGAAGTGACATTGTACCTGCTTTAGATGCAGGGATGAAAGCAATTCATATTATTAGAGATTCATGGTCATATGACGAAATTGAGCATAATCACAGAATTGATAGTATTAAGTCATTAGTCGAGATTAAATTACTTTTATTTGGTAATTTAGTAAACCTCTAAGGGCTGTTTTTCTTATTTTTTAATAGTTCAATTAACATCTCTTTCAAATTATTCAATCATGTTGTTGAACTTAGTCATGAATTAGATCAACAACAAGGAGGATGATCTTTAATCGATCATCCTCTATTTTACATATGGGTGATAATTGAACTAGCATTTTGATAATAGATATCTTAATAATAAATAAACATCTTGAGTTAATACATAAATGAATAACATAAATTAAATCAATTTTAAATAGTGAATTAAAATAGCTAGAATAAAGAAGTAGTTTTTATTGCACTTTTAAAAAAAATATTTGCGGAGGATAAATATGAATTTTGAACAAATGGAGCATATTGTCACTGTCGAAATTGAAAAGTCGATTACAAAAGCAGCAGAAAAACTATTTATATCTACTCCAGGTTTGAGTCAGTCTATTACCCAACTTGAAAACGAGCTTGGAATAAAAATTTTTAATCGATCCAAAAAAAGTATTACGCCAACTTTTGAAGGTGAAATAGTGATTTCAACAGCAAATTCAGTTCTAGAAACTATAAATGAAATGAATAAAAAACTGAGTATATATAAAAACAATTATCAAATGCATTTAAAAGTAAAAATTGCACCTGCTTTTTTTTATATACTTCAAGATTTTTTGGTAAAGCTTAATCTAGAAAATGAAGATTTAACCTTTGAATTAGTCGAACAAAATCCTACAAAGATTATTGAGAATTTTAATAAGGAAGATTATGATTTTGCGTTTATCTCTGCATCAGTTGATGAGTTGAAAAAAGCTAAAAATATTACTTATAAGCACATTTACAAAGGACATATATGTATAGCAGTTGGAAGAAACTCACCCTTTTATACATCAGACTTTGTAACTCCAAATGATCTAAAAAATACTAAATTAGTAACTTATGAAACATCTGATTATAACCAGATTTTAAAATTTACGAAAATAAATCCAGAGCAAGTGATAATCAGTTCAAATCGGACTAGCATGCTTTTAAAGCTAGTAAAAGAAAGTGATGCAATTATATATCTTCACGACTTTACACTAAAGAATTCTCCAATGGTATTAAATGGAGATTTGAAAATAATCCCACTGAAGGATAAACAGATGCAATTACTTGAACTTGATTTTTGGCTAATCTATTTAGAAACAAGAGGTTTATCGAATTTGTATAATGAGTTTCTTGAAGATTTTATAGAGCATTTTAAAAAAGTATAATTCATAAAAGAAGTAATCGCTAGGTGCACTTCAAGGTTGACTCCTTAAACCTAGTAACACATACTTTTTGTTGGTAATATCAAGGCGTACAAAAAAATTCATAATCAGGTAATTTCATATAAAGAAGGTTATACAATACTGAATTATAAAAATAACAAGTTGAAACAGTACATAGATACAACTATATATATTTCATCTAAAAAAGATTTTTTATGAGGGTATAAATAAGTGTAAATAATTGAATCTTTGGTGATAATTAGATTCTTTTAAAAAATTATGATGACGACAATAATAATCGTACTGTTTTCTGCTACAATTGCATTTTTTATTCAAAATTGATTAAGTAAAAAGTAAGTTAATACTAATTAATGCCTTATAAGTTGAAGTAGATTACCTTCATCTAGGACTAATTAGTTTTACATCCTCCATCAATGGCAAAACTAATGATAAAAGGAGGATGCAAAAGTGACTCAAGATCGATTTGAAGAAGCATATGAAATGTATAGAAATCAAAGTGATGACGAACAAATGATGGTGGAGGAATCAGTAAATCAGGACAAGGAACATATTGTTGCTGTTCGTAAAAATGAAGATGGTGATTTAATTGGTTTCAGAACAAGTTTTAATCGTGAACTAGATTATCTTCAAGCTTTACAGGAAGCAAAAAGCGGGAAGTTAGCACATGTAGATGTAATCCATAAGTATGGTCGTGATATCCTCAGAAGTGAACCGGATGGTATAGCAGAGAATAATTTGAGTAATTTACCTGAGTTTTAAGTCAAAAATGAAGTAAACCCACTAGGAATTTTCCTAGTGGGTTTTTTATTAGGTCTACTCATTTGTCATCAATTGATGTATAGCTTGTCCACACTTTAAGAAAATAAGTCTTAGAACAATTGTAAGTGGGAAGTCACTTATTCTGTTCTATTAAGTCTATTTAATCTTGGTAATTGGAATTGTTCGCCGTTTGCTTCTTCAGTTCCAGCGCCTTCGTTGTGTTCGGAATCTGTTCTGATTCTGCTTCTTTTGATTTTGCTGTCTCTGATTTTAATTCCTTGTTGTCCGCCTAATTCATCATTATCTCTTCCAGCAATACCGCTTCTACCATTTCCATCTGCAAATTGTGAACGATCATTTGCTGTTTGGCTATTATCTCTAGCATTTTGTCCGCCTTGATTTGCGTTCATTCCAACATTCCGGTTAATTTGTCCTCCGCCTTCAGCTCTTTGTTCGACTTGGATGCGGTTCTCTTTAATTTCTATGTTAAAAAAATTAAAATTGATTGAACCATCTTGATTAGCTGCTGCAAGCACCTCTTGGATTTCTTCTTTTAAAGCTTTGAAATCATCAAATTCTGCTGCCATAGTAAAAAAACACTCCTTTCTATCCTTACTTTCACTATATTCACTTTTAATAGTTTCTGATTAGACATTTAATAGTTTCTTCAATTTTTTAAATACTTTAGAGAAAAAAGTTTACAGTAAATTATTTATTTACCCTGAAATTCCCACAATAAATTGTTGTTTTTTCCAAGTAACAGGTACAAATTACACAGAATAATTCATTATTTCACATTTAAATCATAGATTAGTAATGGAGTGTGATCTAGTTGAATCCTTTTTTAATAAAAATAGTAAAATCATTTTGTGGTGTAGTTGTTATCGACCTGTTATTACTTATTTATTTCATGTTACTAGGTAGCTATTTTCATATTTTACATTCATTTACTTGGTTCGGATTTAAAATAATTGTTTTACCGTTTAGCCTTTTAGCATTTATTATTTCAATTGTTTATTTTAGTAAAAAAATAGAAATCGAGGTATCAGATGAAATTGATGATCTTGAAGAAATTGAAATTGAGCATTCAACGAGAATGGAAAAATACCATCAGGCAGAAAAAAATTGAACTGAGGTGGTAAAATGGACCTCGAAAATATCGTTTTACGAAATATTGAAGAGCGGATCAATCGTTTAAGAACGAAACAAGATGAAGATGGCTCTTGGGAATTTTGTTTTGAAGGTTCATTACTAACGGATAGCTTTATGATTTTATTAATGAAGGATCTTGAATACAAAAATCAAAAGGTGATTGATGGGATTATTGATCGGATCATAAATCTTCAACATTCGAATGGAGCTTGGAAATTATACGAAGATGAAAAAGATGGAAACATTAATGCAACAGTACAAGCTTACATAGCTTTATTAATCTCAAAAAAGTATACAAAAGATCATTCAAGTATGAAGAAAGCTGAAAAATTTATTCGTGAAAACGGTGGTATTAAAAAAACGCATTTTATGTTAAAAATGATTCTAGCTACTCATGGTTTAATTGAGTATCCTAAATTATTTTACTTTCCAATGAGTTATTTTTTGCTACCGGATAAAATGCCGTTAAGTTTATTTGATTTAAGTAATTATGCTAGAGTTCATTTAGTTCCAATGATTCTTTGTATAAATAAGCGATTTAAAGTGAAATTGGATGACGATCTAAATATCGATCATCTTCTGGAAACTAGTGAGGTAGAATGGTTTTACGAAGAGCGAGGGAGTTTTTATCAATTTTTACTTGAGGAAGGTAAGAAGCTAGCTTCATATCCTCTCTATTTTCACCAGAAAGGAAATGAAAAGGCTGAAAGATTTATTCTGGATCGTATTGAAACAAATGGAACTTTTTATAGTTATGCTAGTTCTACGTTTTATATGATTTATGCTTTAATGGCTTTAGGCTATGAAGCAACTTCATCTGTCATTCAAAATGCGCTACAAGGACTTCTTTCATATGCAGCCGATACTGAAGCGGGACTTCATATTCAAAATTCGCCATCAAAAGTTTGGGATACTGCATTATTGTCATATGCAATTCAAGAAGCTGGTCACCAGGTAAGTGATCCGATTGTTTCGAAATCAATAGACTACCTAATTAAGAAACAGCAAAATATGAATGGTGACTGGAAGGTTCATGCTAAAAATTTAAGTCCTGGTGGTTGGGGCTTCTCTGATGTTAATTCTTTTATCCCGGATAATGATGATACGGGCGCAGTTTTAAGGGCATTAACAAGAAATGCTTTGGATCAGTCCTCAATTCATGAAAGTTGGTTAAGGGGAGTTCATTTTTTACTTGGACTTCAAAATGACGATGGTGGTTGGGGAGCTTTCGAAAAAAATGTAACGAATAAATGGTTAACATTTTTACCGATTGAAAATGCAAAAGATGCAATCATCGATCCTTCAACTGCAGATTTAACTGGACGTATTTTAGAATTTATTGGACACTATACGACGATTTCAAACGATGATCCAATTGTGAAAAGGACAGTTAATTGGCTTTTAAAAAACCAAAAATCAAATGGTAGTTGGTATGGTAGATGGGGTATTTGTTATATTTATGGGACTTGGGCAGCCATTACTGGTCTCAGAGCCGTTGGAATTCCTAAAAATCATGAGGCAATTAAAAAAGCTGAGAAATGGTTAGTTAGTATTCAAAATGAAGACGGAGGTTGGGGAGAATCGGGTCTTTCACCTGTTAAAAATAAATATGTTCCTTTAAAATTTAGTACACCTAGTCAAACAGCATGGGCAGTTGATACTTTACTTTCAATTCGTAATAAAGAAGATGAAGTAATTAGAAAAGGGATTAAATTTTTAACTACTCAAAGTGAATTATCAAATAAAGCATTAACTTATCCAACTGGATTAGGTTTACCTGGTCAGTTTTATATTCACTATCATAGCTATAATGAAATTTATCCACTATTAGCACTAGCACACTATAAAAATAGTTAAATAATACTATTATGTAAACAAAATAAATTTATTTTTGGAAATCTTTCCATAAATGTCTTTTCTTTATCATATAAATATAGTAAACTGTTTTATATTGAATATAACTAAATAATCCTTATCGAGAGTGGTGGAGGGACTGGCCCTTTGAAACCCGGCAACTTTAGCGACAGCTAAAAAGTGCTAAATCCAGCATGTTTAAAACATGAGAGATAAGGCGTGATCTGTACTTAAACGTCATTCTCTCATTTTTTTGAGAGAATGGCGTTTTTTATTTTATCTAAACGGGAAGTGATTGAATGGGCTTATTGGAAAAGTTAAAAGATGGAATTGTTTTAGGTGACGGCGCAATGGGAACACTTTTGTATTCTGGCGGACTTCACAGCTGTTTTGAAGAACTTAATATTACTGAGCGTGATCGAATCATTCATATACATGAACAATATATAGATGCTGGCGCAGAAGTGATTCAAACAAATTCGTACGGTGCTAATGCTGGAAAATTGAGGCAATATGGTTTGGAAAAGCTGGTTAAGCAAATTAATCAAATGGCTGTTAGAAATGCTAGAGCCGCATCAAAAGGAAGAGCTTTAGTAATCGGTGGTATAGGTGGAATGAAATATGTAGGTTCTACTTTTACGACACCTTTAGAACGAGAAATAATGCTACTTGAGCAAGCTTCAGCTTTACTAGAAGAAGGCGTAGATGGGATCATGCTTGAAACATTTTATGATGAAAATGAATTATATGATGCTGTAAATCTATTAAGAGGAAGAACGGATTTACCAATTATTGCACAAGTAACATTACAAGAAATTGGCGTCATGCAAAGTGGCCAATATATCGAAAAAATTCTTCCTAATTTAATCGATTTGGGTGCAGATGTAGTTGGAATCAATTGTCATCTAGGACCACTTCATATGTTGGAGTCATTAAATACCGTTTCACTACCAACGAATGGTTATTTATCGGCATTTCCTAATTCAGGATTACCACTATACAATGAGGGAAAATACGTATACAAATCGAATCCAGAATATTTTGAAGATATGGCAAAACCATTTATTGAACAAGGTGTAAGATTAATCGGTGGATGTTGTGGTACAACACCAGCGCATATCGCTGCTTTACGTAGTAAGATTGATACTTTACAGCCTGTTACAAAAAAAGATGTGAAAAACAGAACAATTAAAATTACAATCCCTAAGCAAGAAGGACAAAAGAATGAAACTCTAGCAGAAAAGGCAAAAAAGAGAACGACGATCATTGCAGAGCTAGATCCTCCAAAAACATTACAAACTAGAAAGTTTTTTGAAGGAGCGAAAGCCTTACATAGCGCAGGGGCTGATGCAATTACGCTAGCAGATAATCCATTAGCTTCACCTAGAATCTCGAATGTGGCGATGGCATCACTGCTTCAAAGATTGGATGTACCAGTCTTGACCCATTTAACTTGTAGAGATCGTAATATGATTGGACTTCAATCTCATTTAATGGGGCTATCAACTTTAGGGTTAAATGAAGTTCTTGCGATAACAGGTGATCCAGCAAGGGTAGGAGATTTTCCTGGTGCAACTTCAGTATATGATGTAGCATCACTTGAACTAATTCGAATGATTAAAGAAATGAATGAAGGTAGACTATATTCCGGTAAAAGCTTAGGAAATGGAACGAGATTTTCTGTCGCTGCAGCTTTTAACCCGAATGTTCGAAAATTTGATGCGGCAATTAAAAGACTTGAGAAAAAGGTCGAGGCGGGAGCGGATTATTTTTTAACGCAGCCTATTTATGATTTTGAAACGATTGATAAGTTATATGAGGCAACTCGTCATATTAAACAGCCAATTTTTATTGGGATTATGCCATTAGTTAGTAAGAAGAATGCTGATTTTATCCATTATGAAGTTCCAGGCATTACTTTATCTGAAGAGGTAAGAAACAGAATTTCATCAGTTGAACCGGAAAGAGCAGTTGATGAAGGTAAAAAAATCGCAAAAGAGCTTATTGATTATGTTAAGGATAAATTTAACGGCATTTATTTTATCACTCCATTTTTGAAGTATGAAATAACAGAGGACTTAATTCAATTTACTAAAAGCAGCAATAAAGAGGAGATTCAACTATGAAAACTTTAGATATCGCATTAAAAGAAAAAATACTACTTCTTGATGGAGCAATGGGTACGATGATCCAGCAAAGAAATTTAACAGCAGAAGACTTTGGTGGAGAAGAATATGAAGGTTGTAATGAATATTTAGTTGTTACAAGACCGGATGTTATACAAGAAATTCATGAGGAATATATATTTGCTGGGTCTGACATTATCGAAACGAACACATTTGGAGCAACAAATATTGTTTTATCTGATTATAATTTACAGCATTTAGATATTGAATTAAATGAAATTGCAGCAAGGATTGCAAAGCAAGCTGTTGTGGCATCGGGTAAAGATGTATATGTAGCAGGTGCGATGGGGCCAACAACAAAAGCAATCAGTGTTACAGGTGGTGTGACTTTTGATGAATTAATTACTGCATATAATCGACAAGCAACTGGCTTAATTAATGGTGGAGTAGATGTTTTATTAGTTGAAACTTGTCAAGATATGAGAAATGTTAAAGCTGCTTGTATTGGGATTAGTAATGCATTTAACGAATTAAATAAAAAATTACCAGTTATGATTTCCGGGACGATCGAACCAATGGGGACAACATTAGCAGGTCAAACAATTGATGCTTTCTATTTAGCCATTGAACATATTTCACCTATTTCAGTTGGCTTAAACTGTGCAACAGGACCTGAGTTTATGAGAGACCATGTTCGTTCATTGTCAGATCTATCTGAGACATTTGTTTCATGTTATCCAAATGCTGGTTTACCAGATGAAGACGGACATTATCATGAGTCACCAGAATCTTTAGCGCACAAAGTACGTGATTTTGCTGAACAAGGATGGATTAATATTATAGGTGGTTGTTGTGGAACAACTCCGGAACATATTAGGGCAATGAAAGAAGCGATAAGTGGAATAACTCCTCGTCAACCCAAAAAAAGAGAAGACCATGCAGTTAGTGGTTTAGAATCACTTCAATATGACGATAGTATGAGACCACTTTTCGTCGGTGAAAGAACAAACGTTATTGGATCGCGTAAATTTAAAAATTTAATAGCTGACGGAAAATTTGAAGAAGCTTCAGAGATTGCTAGAGCTCAAGTGAAAAAAGGTGCTCATGTCATCGACATTTGTATGGCAGACCCTGATCGTGATGAAGTTGAAGATATTGAAAATTTCATAAAGCAATTAGTTAATAAAGTAAAAGTACCAATCATGATTGATTCAACTGATGAAAAAGTAATTGAATTAGCACTGACTTATATCCAAGGTAAAGCGATTATTAATTCGATTAATCTTGAAGATGGGGAGGAGCGATTTGAGAAGATTTTACCTTTTATTCATAAATATGGTGCTGCAGTTGTAGTTGGTACGATTGATGAAGATGGAATGGCTGTATCGGCAGAAAGAAAATTAGAAATTGCAAAAAGAAGTTATCAACTATTAACTGAAAAATATAAAATTCGTGCGACGGACATCATCTTTGATCCGCTTGTTTTCCCTGTTGGAACAGGTGATACGCAATATATCGGTTCTGCAAAAGCGACCATTGATGGCATTAAATTAATAAAAGATGAATTTCCGGAATGTTTAACAATCTTAGGTTTAAGTAATATTTCATTCGGTTTACCAAATGCTGGACGTGAAGTGTTAAATGCTGTTTTCTTGTATCATTCTACAAAAGCTGGTCTTGATTACGCGATTGTAAATACTGAGAAACTAGAACGATTTGCTTCAATTCCTGCAGAAGAACGTGAGCTTGCTGAGGATTTATTATTCCATACGTCTCAAGAAACATTAGATAAATTTGTTGAGCATTTTAGAAATTCAGTAAAGAAGGAAGAAAAACCGAAAGAACAGCTTCCGATAGAAGAAAGATTAGCTGCGTGTGTAATTGAAGGTTCAAAACAAGGATTAATAGAAGATCTACAAGCTTGTCTCGACCGTGATGACACACCGTTAAATATTATTAATGGTCCACTAATGACCGGGATGGATGAAGTTGGAAGACTTTTCAATAATAATGAGCTAATCGTAGCTGAAGTATTACAAAGTGCAGAAGTAATGAAAGCATCTGTAACCTTTTTAGAGCAATTTATGGAGAAAACTGAAAGCTCTAGAAAAGGGAAAGTCATTTTAGCAACTGTTAAAGGTGATGTTCATGATATCGGAAAGAACTTAGTTGATATTATTTTGACGAATAATGGCTTTGATGTTGTCAATTTAGGCATTAATATTCGACCAGATGATTTAATTACAAAGATTCGTGAAAACAAACCAGACATTATTGGTTTATCAGGCTTATTAGTAAAGTCTGCTCAACAAATGGTTATTACAGCTGGTGACTTAAAAAGTGCAGGAATTAACACACCGATATTAGTTGGTGGTGCTGCATTAACTAGAAAATTTACTGAAAACCGTATTCAGCCAATTTACGATGGATTAGTTGTTTACTCAAATGACGCGATGACTGGTTTAGATTTAGCAAATAAAATTGTTAATCCAGATGAATTAAAAGCATTAGAAGAAAAGAAGAAGGCAATTAAAAAAATAGACAATGTGATTGAATTACCTGTTCCTGAAATTAGTACAAAGAGATCTGCAATACAAAAATCAGATTGCCTAGTTCCTTCATCGTTAAGTAAAACGGTCATTAAAAATATTCCAGTAGCTCAAGTGGCACCTTTTATTAATTATCAAATGCTAATTGGACATCATTTGGGGGTAAAAGGTAAATGGGAAAATCAAGAACGTGGCCAGGAGTTATACGAGTTAGTTCAAGAATTCTTAAAAGATGGAAATGAATATTTTGACTGCCAAGTAATCTATCAATTTTTCCCTGCTCAAAGTAATGGCAATGATGTCATTATCTATGACTCTGAAACGAAAAAACCGATTGAACGTTTTCAATTTCCTAGACAAAGAAAAGAACCAAATCTTTGTATAAGCGACTTTTTAAATCCTGTTGGTGAAGAGATGGATTATGTTGGATTCTTCTCTGTAACATCGGGACCTCGAGTAAGAAATATTGCCGAAAGATTGAAACAAGAAGGGGAGTATTTAAAGAGTCACGTTTTATTCTCATTAGCTTTAGAATTAGCAGAAGGTTTAGCTGAAAAAACTCATATGCTAATGAGAGAAAAATGGGGATTCCCAGATCGTCCGGATTTCACGATGTCAGAGCGTTTTAAAGCAAGATATCAAGGAATCAGGGTTTCATTTGGTTACCCTGCGTGTCCAAATCTTGAGGATCAAGAAAAGCTATTTAAGTTAATTAACCCAAATGAAATTGGGATTAATCTGACAGAAGGATTCATGATGCTACCAGAAGCGTCTGTAACTGCAATGGTATTCTCACATAAAGATGGAAGATATTTTTCAGTTTAATAAGTGAGAATAATTATTCATTTAATTCAATAAAACTATAATTTAGTTATTTCAAATAGGTAGTAGAAATAGTTCATGCATCAATCTACTACCTTTTTCTTAAGAAAAAAGAGGAGTGGAAAAAATGCCTGTAATTATCAACAAAGATCTACCTGCAACAGAAATACTAACGAAAGAAAATGTTTTCTATATGACGAAAGAGCGAGCGGAGTCACAAGATATAAGACCGCTTCAAATAGGCATTTTAAACTTAATGCCAACAAAAATTGAAACAGAAACGCAATTATTACGTTTAATTGCAAATTCACCTCTACAAGTAGATATCGATTTAATCGGTACTGAATCATACAAGCCAAAAAACGTTTCAGAAGAGCATGTTTCAAGCTTTTATAAAACAATTTCACAAATTCAAAGTACAAAATATGATGGCTTTATTATTACCGGTGCTCCGGTAGAGACATTGGACTTTGAAGAAGTTGAATATTGGTCGGAGCTTAAAGAAATCATGGAATTTACAAAAGAAAATGTTACATCTACATTGCATATATGTTGGGGTGCACAAGCAGGGCTTTACCATCACTACGGAGTTCCTAAATACACATTAGAAAAAAAAATGTTTGGTGTTTTTCCACACTCTGTAGAGGATCGTTTTGTGAAACTAGTACGTGGCTTTGATGACGAGTATTATGTACCGCATTCTAGACACACTGAAGTTAGGAAGGAAGATATCGATCAAATAGGAGAATTGAAGATTTTAAGTTTATCGGATGATGCAGGTGTCCATCTTGTTACTAGTGAGGATGGAAAGCAAATTTTCGCAACTGGACATCATGAATATTGTATTAATACTTTAAAATCAGAATATGAAAGAGATGTACAAAGAGGAGCGGAAATTGCTATACCAAAAAACTATTTCCGGAATGATAATCCTGAAAAACCACCGATTGTACGTTGGAGAAGTCATGCTAATCTACTTTTCTCAAATTGGTTAAATTATTACGTTTATCAAGAAACCCCTTACAATTTATAATTTTATATTTTTAGTTTCATCATTTCGTCAAATACTAAAAAAAAATAATTGGAAAATTTAAAAAAATGTTTGCTATTTTCATAAAACATTCTCATAATGGTAATAATATCAAATTTTAACGGAGGAGATTATATGAAGGACTGTATATCTATCGGACTATTAGGACTTGGAACTGTTGGAAGTGGTGTTGTAAAAATTGTTGAAGATCATCAGGACAGATTAGCCCATCAAATCGGTTGTTCTGTTCAAGTAAAAAAGGTTCTTGTTAAGGACCTTGAAAAGGAGCGATCAATTTCAATTCAAAAGGATCTATTAACAACAGATGCATATGAAATTTTAGATGATGCAGATGTAGATGTTGTTGTAGAGGTAATGGGTGGAATTGAAGATGCTAGACAATACATACTGCATGCCCTACGCAATAAAAAACATGTTGTCACAGCTAATAAAGATTTAATGGCTTTATATGGTACTGAATTACTCCGTGTAGCAAATGAGAATAAATGCGATTTGTTCTATGAAGCTAGTGTTGCTGGTGGTATCCCTATTATTCGTAGTTTAGTAGATGGTTTAGCTGCAGACCGTGTAACTAAATTAATGGGAATTGTAAATGGAACGACAAACTTTATACTTACAAAGATGAGCAATGAAGGTAAAGCATATGAGGATGTGTTAAAAGAAGCTCAGGAACTCGGCTTTGCAGAAGCAGATCCAACATCAGATGTTGAAGGACTAGATGCTGCGAGAAAAATGACAATTTTAGCTAAATTAGGTTTTTCAATGGATGTTGAACTAGAAGACGTGCAAGTACGTGGTATTAGTTCAGTATCTTCAGAAGACATCGATTTTGCTAAATACTTTGGTTATACAATGAAATTAATCGGTTATGCGAAGAGAAACGATAATCGAATTGAAGTTAGTGTTGGGCCAACTTTAATTGCACATAATCATCCATTAGCATCTGTTAGCAATGAATTTAATGCAGTTTATGTATATGGTGAAGCTGTAGGAGAAACGATGTTCTATGGACCAGGTGCGGGTAGTTTACCAACTGCAACTGCAATCGTATCAGACTTAGTTGCGGTAATGAAAAATATGCGACTTGGTGTAAACGGTACAAGTGCTGTGTTACCACAATATCCAAAAGAAATTAAAGAAGATCATGAAATCTATTTTAAATCTTTCTTCCGCTTTACAGTAAAAGATCAATTAGGTTCGTTCGCTGAAATTACTTCAATTTTTACAGAATCTGATATAAGCTTTGAGAAAATTATTCAAGTTCCATTAAAGCATAAAGGTCTTGCTGAAATCATTTTAGTAACACACCATGCGTCATATTCAGCATACAAAAAAGTATTGGAAAATTTAGAAACATCTGAAGTTGTCGATGAAGTACGTAGCTATTATCGAATTGCAGGTGAAGATCTTGATGTATAAAGGATTAATCGAAAAATATTCAAATTTATTACCTATCAATGAAGAAACACCAAAATTAACTTTAAATGAAGGGAATACGCCATTACTATTTTTACCTAACATATCAGAGGAGTGGGGAATTGAATTATATGTTAAGTTAGAAGGGCTAAACCCAACAGGTTCATTTAAAGATCGTGGGATGGTAATGGCAGTTGCTAAGGCAAAGGAAGCAGGAAGTTCAGCAATTATTTGTGCATCGACAGGTAATACATCTGCTGCCGCTGCTGCTTATGCTGCAAGAGCTGGTATGAAATGTTTTGTTATTATTCCTAATGGCAAAATTGCATACGGTAAACTTGCGCAAGCTGTCATGTATGGAGCACATATCATTAGCATTGATGGAAATTTTGATCACGCATTACAAATGGTAAGAAAAATTAGTGAGTCTGAACCAATCACACTAGTAAATTCTGTAAACCCATATCGAATCGAGGGCCAGAAAACAGCAGCATTCGAAATTTGTGAGCAATTGGAAGAAGCTCCAGATATTTTAGCAATTCCAGTTGGAAATGCAGGGAATATTACAGCGTATTGGAAAGGATTTAATGAATACAATTTATCAAAAGGTTATCAATTACCTAAAATGCATGGTTTTCAAGCAGAAGGTGCAGCACCAATTGTTAATAATAAAAAGATTGATAATCCTGAAACAATTGCAACAGCTATTCGAATTGGTAACCCAGCAAGCTGGGAGCACGCGGTAAATGCAATTGGGCAATCAAACGGTGCAATCGATAGTGTATCAGATGAAGAAATCCTACAAGCGTATAAATGGATTGCATCAAAAGAAGGTGTATTTGCAGAACCAGGTTCATGTGCAAGTATTGCTGGAGTTTTTAAACAAGTACAATCAGGTGTAATCAAAAAAGGCTCAAAAGTAGTAGCCATTTTAACAGGTAATGGATTAAAGGATCCAGATATCGCAATTCAATCAAGTAAAATTGAGCCAATACTGTTACCGAATGAAGAAAAAATTGTATTAGAACATTTACAAGGTGTGGTTTCGATATGAAAAAACTTTTCCAAATAACAGTTCCTGCAAGCACTGCAAATGTGGGACCTGGTTTTGATTCAATTGGTATCGCCTTAGATCGATACTTAACAATTGAAGTATATGATCACGATCAATATAGCTGCGAGGGAT
>Ga0209795_10000735_pt1 | contig 23291 bp, 18 predicted proteins | sample AgamicOrMarz_FD_187166 | JGI IMG/M metagenome (GOLD analysis project Ga0209795, IMG submission 187166) | Agave microbial communities from Guanajuato, Mexico - Or.Ma.rz (SPAdes) (version 2) | ecosystem: Host-associated > Plants > Phyllosphere > Phylloplane/Leaf | place: Guanajuato, Mexico...
AGGAATCATCCTGTCAAGTATAGCTAAAGTACCGATGGTCGGGGTCGAACCGACACTCCCGAAGGAACACGATTTTGAGTCCCCAAAACAACTCGAATCTTATTTAGATCTTTACCTTCAACATTTGTCGAACTTTGTTGTTTTTTCGGTTAACACGATTACCTTTATTATTATGCCTTGTTCCTCCAGAAAAGTCAATCCTATTTACGAACTTTTTTCGATTTTTTTGATTGAATTTTATTGAATTTAGCTTTTCCTAAATTCTTATATTTTGTTATAAGTTTCATTTCATAATTTCTCGCATCTTCTTCCTGTTCAAACTCTCCTACAAATTTATATTCAATTTTTCCATCTTGCATAAGTTGCTTATGTTCCGAGTTTCTTCTATTAGTATGTCTTCTGCATCGATACCATAATCCACTTCCAACATACACCACTTCTCCGTTTAATAAATGAAGATAAACAGTATATTTTTTTACTCTTCTAAGCTCATTTGGATTAAGCTTATATTTTTTAATAAGTTGGATTACTTTTTGAAATGTAATACCATAAATACTTGCAATGTCTTGATTTGTCATCTTATTTGATAAATGTTCAATAATTTCTTCTTTTGTTGGTAACATAAAAAATCAACCTCCTAGAATTGTTATATCTAGAAGATTGATTTTGTAAACCACAATAAGCTTGGATAAGATTTAAAACAATCTAAAGGTTCCAAGTTTTAAGTTTCAATTACATCTTTTTGTCTTAAAAATTTTTTTATCGAGAAATACTTATTTGATCAATAACATCAGGATTAAAAACGGTTCTATCTTTTGTGTAAAAATAAAAATTATGGTAATAATGGTCCTTCGTGAAAGACCATTCAATAAAGTGCTTTTTATTATCTAATAAGAAGTTTATTACCATTAATTTTGCACAATTAATACTATCATTGGAGTTTAGCCCTGACTTAATAATGTTTAGCTTATTTAATAAACTTTTCTTAACGGTAGGATTCAACTTAGGATAGGATAAGAAAATAAATACCCACCATCCGTTTTCATCTTGAAAAAAATCATCCCAATTTATTTTTTCTATTTTTTGTTTAAGAAGCTTATTAACACTTTTGATAATTTTTGTTGAATTTACACACTCAGATTCCGCAAAAATACATAAGGCAGCTAAGTGTACTGGATTCTGCTCTTGAATAAAAATATCTGTAATTCTCTCTATTGATTTATATGGTATATTTACTTGGTAATTTGCAAAAAACAACAATAAATCAATCCAATCACTAGAGAACTTTGTATATATATCTTCTTCAAATCGCTCAAAATTTCTTTCTATTATTTCCATAATTTCTTCTTGTTTTATATCAATTAAAAGCGAAAAAATCCTTATTATCTTTTGAGTAGATGAATAACTAACATTGGTTGAATAAAGAAAAAATATGAAAGTAACAAGCTCATTTAACTGCATATTCAATATAAAATCTTCTTTACGTACTCCTTCGATTTTTCTTAAAATTGTGCTTAGTATATATGAACAAATAAGTCCTTTTTCGTCTGATGACTTAATAGCAGAAAGTACTTTACTTCTAAGATCAATATATTTTACAGACTTTCCGCGTTTACTTTCACCTAACTGCTCAATTGCTGCTGCTACAGCAGGTAATTCTTGAGCATAATTCCCCTGAGACAATGACTCTTGTAGCATAGTTGACACATTATTATATAAATTATAAGATTTATTATCAAAAATCTTCTCTATTGATTCGATAATAGGTATAACATCTATCAGCCATTCATTAGTAATATCATACCTTCCTAGCTTTGAAATTTTAGATTCATTAATTTTTAAATGATACTTATTTAAAGAACTTTCAATAACATCTTTTATAATAAGCTGAACCTCTTCACTCTTTGAAAAAATAAAGTAATCATCTACAAATCTGTAAACGTTATAGTCTGTTTTTAAAATAAGATTTTTACCAGCTAATTTCTCTATAATCTCCTGATCGATGTGCACAAATAAAAAATCAGCTAGTAACCTGCTTATTTCAGGGCCCACTATAATGCCATTTGTTTTTGAACCATTTATATTCTGTAGGAAAGCATCGATATTACTATACAGGGAAGTGGAATTTTTTAGATTTTTCGAATCATATGTCTTATTAGTTATCAACCATTTATAAGAGTGTGAATATATACTTGGGAAGCAATCTTGTATATCAATTCTTAATAATAAATCAAACTTATCTCTAGAATAAGTAAATCTTTTATCATTTAAAAGTTGCGTAATAGTTTTGAATGGAAAGTGTTTAAAATAAGTTCCACTTGACTCTAGAGATATAAGAAGCTGATTTTTAGAATTCCTATCTGAATAATACACTGTTTGATTTTTATCTTTCTTATAAGTTAAACTATTAGTCCTTCTAGCCTTTCTAGAGGAAAAATCTTTTTTATTATGAATTACATTTAAAATATCATTTTCAAATAAATGAATAAAGGTTAAAGATTCCAATAGCCCCAAAGGATTAATCAAAGAGATTTCTCGAAACCCTTCCTCTTTTTTGGATATAATAAATTTTAGGGGGGAAGAGTGCCATTTGCTATTAAAAAAGGTATCTTCCTTTTGAATCTTCCTAAATATGTTTTTCAATTTCTTTTTCTCAACTTGTAAGTATTCATAAAAATATCTATGTGTATACTGATTTCCTTTTTCATAAGGAAGTAAATCAGTTAATAAGAAGTCGTTTTTTTGTCTATTAAATTTAGATTTTCCAGTCATAGTTGACACCTCATACAATTAAATGCTAGATTAGAATTACACAATATCAAGGATTGGCCGTAGCTAGTTCTTAAAAGGAAAGTGGTGAGATTTCCCTCACCACTTTTACTTTATTTTTCCTAATAATTTATTCGCAAGTTCGCTATAATTAAAACTTTCTACATTATTTTTATATACTATACTTAACTTATTCTTTAAACCACTGTGGCTTAAGCCTATCTTTTGGTGCAATAACAAAGCCCTGTTATTTAAAAAGCAAGAAATAAATTTTTTGTTTTTTAATTGATTTTTAATTTTAGCCGGTATTTCTATTTTGTTTTTCTTAAAACTTCGTTCAATACTCCACTTAAAAAAACTCTCTGTTTGTTTTGTAATCTTTGAGTAATCCTCATTGTTTTTCATAAACCTCTTTAATTCTTTGTAACTATCACTTATACCCCTTACTTGCCATCGGTATTTTTTATTGCTACTTCTTTTACCATAGTAAACAATTCTTTTAAAGATTAATTCTAATTTCAAATTAAGTGCCTCAATATCTCCATCATCTGCATATTCTAGAACAATGTCATTTATTTGATTAGTATATTTTTCTAGCTTCTTTCTCGAAACTCCAAATTTAAAAGGACTCTGCTCTGCTTGACCTTTTTGAAATACATAGCCTAAATAATCGATTTCAAAATTAACACAGTCACTATGAAAACATTGGGTTTTCCCACCATTCACTTTCATTTTACTTCCAAAACATTTTTTTATTAGCTCGGAAATCTCTTTTTCTATCCTATCTTCAGCTATTTTTTCATCCAGTATCAATATGCAGTCATCAACATATCTTGCATAGTATAAAAAACCTTCATTGAACTTTTTTTTCATTTCAAGATCAAACAAATCCCCATTTATCTCTATAAGTGAGTTGTGTAATCCAATGCCAGGTGTTAATTCTTGAATTTTATCCGTATAATCTCTTAAGAACTGAAATTCACTGGTCTTTAAATTTACTGAGTTAAAAATGGATTTAAAAATGTTTTTTGAATTTATACTGTAGAAAAAATCTTTGAAGTCAAATTTATATATTGTATATTTATTATATCTATTGAGATGAGGAATTAAGTTCATTAGCTCAGTCATTATATAAGATCTGTTTGGAAAACTAATATTGCAATATCTATTTAATAGTAGCTTATAGTAGTCCAATACTATTTGTTCTTCTATAATAATTTTAGATTTATCTATAACTTTTCTACCTTTAATGATTTTAGTTACATATGGAGTTATTTCTTTATATTCTTTTAAAATATTTAGAATTTCATGTTCTTCTTTTTCATGAGAATCAGCTAATTCTCTTATTATTTTTCTGCGCATTTATATATTCACCCTTAGGAATTTATTACTAAATATGGTCTCATTTTATCAAATGGACATGAATTAATCTAACTTATTTTTTAGGCGAAATTTATTTAATCCTATTCAGTAAAAAAGATTTGGAAAAGTGATATCCAAATCAAATAACAAAGGACTATATGTAAAGCAGTCTTTTGCTTAAAGTTGTATCATATTTTAAGTCATCTAATTCACATTTTTTTGGCTACTACGATTTTATTTCATATGCTGTTTCAATTTTTCATTAGCTTTTAGCCTTTCATTAACGTAGATGTGCTTTCTACACTATTAAGAAATTTAAAATTATTCTCATAATATAGTCTCTTCCCTCTTATCTGTAATTATAAATACGGACATAATATACAAAAAATCAACCTCTCAAATTATTCTATTTAGAGGTTGATTCTTGTAAAGTTATATTCTCATTTAATATTAGAAATAAAAAGACTTGGAAAAGTTAATTTTCACCAAACTTCTATAATAGGTAAATTGAAGTTGCTACTTAAATTTAACTCATCTAATATTTCTTTTACTTTTAGTAAATGAGATGCTCCAAAATTACTGTATACTAGCTTAACATGTTCTTCTAACTGTAATTGTATTTCCATAATGGTCTCGTAATCTTTTTCATCAGGCGTTTTGGATTTACCCTGAATAAGATCTAATTCAATCTTCCCATTTGCCTTTTCACTCTTTTCCATAGCTGATTCGATAAAAGGAATATAATAGTCATAAAACACATCATAAGCAACTTTCTCTACATTAGGAAGAGTCCTTAAAGCCTCATGAAAATATACTTTCTTGACTCTTTGCCTAAACATTTCTAAACTTTCATTTTTCATTGTTTCCAAAGCTTGGTCTAATACTATCTCATAAATTAAGGAACCATGAATTTTTATTTTCCCTTTTTTTTCTGCCAATTTACATCCTCCTTTTAAAATGTTTACCACAAGAAACAAAAGTTAACCTTTAAAATTCGAATGAACGTTTTAGTATTAAAAGATTAAAATAAAATTAATATTTTATAAAATTTCTTTCTATAAATGGTTATTGTCAGTTAACAAGCAAATCACAAAAATTCAAGTAACGGTTGAATAATGATAAACAGTTGGCTTTATCATTGAGTGCTTCGTAAGTTTTTATCATATTCAGAAATCCTGCATGTCCACTAGATTCATATAAATAATCTAAGATTTCTTGCCTTGTATTCACATTTTTTAAGGCTGCAGCAAGACCATAGTGTAAGAACTTAGAATTACCTGTCCAAAAATTAGTGCTTGGATAATTACTATGTTTTAAATAGTTTATAAATAATTGGATATTACCTTCTATCTCACTAGTCCTATCTATCAAAATATCCCAATTGTTGAAATTTGTTAGAATAATTCTATTTTTGTAGTCCTCAAGTTCTCGATAAGCCTCTTTGATATCATTCTCAGTTGTTAACTTTTTAACTCTCTGGATAAAATCATCTTCTGCTTTTGTTGATTTCTTTAGAGATCCTTCATCAATTTCAGGATTGAATTCTTTTCCATATTTCACACATAATTTCTCAAACGTTTGCCTATCATTGACAATTTGAAAAGCATCCTCAATATTATTCCTTTTAGCATCTTCTATCTGTTTATAAGCTTTGTTAAAGGCTACAAGTTTTTCTTCTTCTGTATAAAGTTCTTGCTTTGCAATTTTTAAATATACTTTGAATTTCTGTTCATAGTAATTAGCTTTAGTTTTTCCCTCGTAATCATATTCAGCTTCATACTCTTTCATTCCTTCTTCAATACCTTCAATCGGAAAACCATTTTGCGCTTTACTACCTAAAATTGATGTAATTGCTCTGTTTAAAATATGTCTATTTCTATTTTTTCTAGGTAAAAGATTTTTAAACTCTTCAGCTAAATCTATGCCATTATTCTCAGAAACTATTTTTATTACTTCATAAGGACCTTCACTCGTATGATCTCCATCTGTAATTTCATATAGGCGCAAGGTGAGGTCGAAGACTTCCCTGGCATATCTCTCTTTTTGCAATTTAGAAACCCAATTATTTCTCCATATAACTTCTAAAGCTTCGGTTAATAAAAAACTTACAATAGTATCTTTGCGCCATCCATGTCTTAAGATTCCTTCGTTCAAGCCTTTTCTAAAAAAATAATTGGCTTTCTTATTATCTACTACTGAAAAAAACATACTTAAATTAAAGCATGTATCGATATATAATGAGTAATCATCATGCCAGGAAGAAAACTCTTCTTCAAATACTGTTAATTCATCTTCGCCTACAAGGTTTTTAAATTTATTTAAATTTAAACTATATAATTTTTTATAGAACTCAAAAGGAACAATTGGCTTTTCTTCCTTAAGTAAAATATCTCTTAATTGATTTAAAGTCTGTTTACTAATGTCACTCACAGAAAAAATATGAGACCATAGCTCTGTGATACGATATTTAAAATATTGAGGTCTATTGTCAAAATATAAGTTAATATATCGAATATGATCCCTTACTATTTCACTTGTACTTTTTTCCTTCTTTAATAGAGAAACAAATTCTTTAAACAATGATGCATATAGATTCAATTCACTGTAATAGTAAGAGTCACCTTCATTATTTGAATTGATATATCTGTCAATTGAACACTCATCCATAATGAATGCCATAATTGAAAATTCAATATATTCATTGTTCATAGTCAAATCTATAGTTCTTTTTTTTCTTAAACTCATGAGTCTTTCATTAACTATTTCTAGCTCTTTTTGTGATAATTTCAAACCAAAAAACTTTTTATAAAAAAGAATAAATATACTATTTTTTATAAACTCTTCAGGCAAGCTTGATACAAATTCTTTTATCTTAGGATGTATTGATTTAAATTCAACAAATATAGAAAGATATTCTTTCGTTTTTAAAATGTCTAGAAGAGCTATAAATTCATACTGTGAAAGGCTATTTATTATCTTAAATAGTTCCTCCTTTTTTTCTCTTAGACAAACTCTAAAGAAGGACTTTACTAATCTTTCGGTACCAACTTCTCTTGCATTATCATAACTATTTAATTCTGGTGTTTCAGATATTTTATGTTTATTTTTTACTGATTTATTGAATACTTCTTCGACATTTTTCTCATCAATGACAACCATTAAATAAAATGTATCCTCAACTGAAGTAAAAAATGGATCTCTTAACCGATAATTATCATCCCTTGATTTTTTAAGAAAACCACTTTCTTTATACAGATTTAAAATATGATCTAATTGCTGATTTAATTGATGAGAAGTTTCCATTTTTCCATTTTTATGAAAAATTACTATATTCTTTATTAAAGAGGGAATCTTGTTTTCCCAAACATTTCTTAAATAATTATTTGAATAAGACTTAGCTTTTTCTTTCTCATACAATTTAAATTGGTCATTTATTTCGTTAATATTAAGGAATATTTTTTCTTTTAATTTTAATTCTTCAAATATACTTTCATAACTATTTATTTCTAAATTTGTAAGGGAGGGAAGAAATTCTTCTGAGTTTATATAGGGTGAATCATCTACCCCGAAACTTCTATCATTCCCTAAATAAACATTAAATAGATTTAATTCAATTAGACCAGCAAGGTTATTTTCTTTAATATATTCTTTTCTAAGATATTTTAAAAATAAGTCTTCTAAATATTCTCTATCATATAATATTCCAAGTTCTCTTATAATTTTGGGGTTCTTTTCATATTCATTTTTCAACTTTTGTGTAAAAAAGTATTCTTGATATCTCCTATGTTGATAAATGTACGTAGAATTTGGATTAGAACCATCCACATATGAATTTTCAAAAAATAAATCTGTAATATAATTGATAATGTCATTCACATCTTTATAATTCAAGCGTTCAAATTTCTTGAGGATTATCTCCTGAAGATCTGTAATTGAGAACTCAAATTGGAATTTTTTTTGGTTTTGGAATGAAATTTCTTGATTAATATCTATTATTGCTTTTTTCTTAGGGTTTAGAACATTTAGCTCTTCAATGTTTTTTTTATGTAAAGGGTCCTCTATAAGTAAATCAATTTTTTTACTAAATAAGTCTAGAACGACGCTTTTTTCGTCTAAATTCGTGATGGTATCCCATAATAATCTAACTAGCAATATATCCTTAACATCACCTATGAGCTTTTTATTATCCTGTTTTAAAACATCTAACTTTGATTTTTTATTCTCATCTTTTTTCACTTCAAAGAACTTATTTATGTACTTATTATCTAAATCAGCAATTTTATATTCTTTTATTTCATTGAAATAAATTTTTGCCTTAGCTTTATTTAAATTCCCTTTTCTACAGGAAAAGATAATTTTTTTCGTGTTACTTTTTTGGTATAATTCGTATATTTGGAACAAAACATCTTCAGCCATTTTTTCACTTAACTCATCAAGCCCATCAAAAAGGTAGATAAAGTCAAGTTTTTGATTATTTAACTTGCTGTCCTTTTTTCTATTTCTAATAATATTTTCAAAGCTGTCATTAACACAATTTTTTAAATTTATTAGAACTGGAACCGCATTATTTCGAAGTAAAACTTCATGCATTTCCCTTTTATCTTGTTTATCTAAGCCCCCGAATACTTGTAACAATTTATTAATTAGAATACTTTTTCCAGATCCAGGATTTCCCGATATTAGAAATACCTTTTGCTTTTGAGAAAGCAAGGCTTGCGGGAAATCTTCTACCTCATCACCATCTGTTGTTATAATTGGTAATGAAAGATATTCAGACGACTGTATAAATGTTAATAAGTTAGCATTTACACTATTCTTAATAAATCCATGTTCATCTCCTAGACCGAAAAAAATTTGAGCTAGGTCAAGATTTGCAGGTTCAGAAAGTTTTTTCATAAAGCTTTTGTCTGTAACATATTCAATAGTAATGTTTTTTGCTGCTGCCTTTTTTTCAATTGAAGACTCTGTTTTTGTTTTTTCCTTTCCCCTCATAGTTCTGTCCTTATTTGAATAAATAAAGATTTTATCTAGCTCTGGAAATGTGTCTATAGCTTTATCTATCGAACTTTTAATTTGAGGCCAATCAAATTTACTATCAAAAAATTTTGATTGAAATCCGTATTTGTTACCTTTTATTTCAACAGGTTCTGTTTCAATACCAGGTTGATTTTCATAAGCAGTTATTTTCGGTACATTTAATTCTCTACAAAATAGATACATACATAAATCTTCAAATGTTTTTTGTTTACTTTCTCCTTTTAAACCTAATTTACTCCAATCCATCTGTTCCATTTGATTTAACCACCTCTAAATCAATAGCTACCAAGTAGTCTATTTATATGAATATAATTCCTGTAATTATAATTTTTTCTATTTTTATCATTCCCTATTTTATCATATAGAGATATTGATTAAAGAAATAAGCCTTCACTAATTCATCTAGCAATCTAAGATTTTGAATGGTATTTTAGTAGAAATGTCTAACCTTCTTACTAAAGTTGCTAAACTCTTAGATGATTCTGTAAATGTTCTTAAAGATACAGATAATCAAATCGCTAGCTAAATCCGCGGTTAATTTATATGAAGTAATAAAAGGAGCCTCAAGCATTAACTTGGGCCCCTTTTATTATTCTTCCTCACTATATAATTTACTTAATAATTCGGTAAACGTATTTGCTACAAAGAACACCCCTTCTTCGGGGTCTTCATACGCCAACTCATGATCCCAATAAACAATAGATGGGTTTACTTCATTTGTTCGATAATCAAAACAAAGATAATCACCACCTGGTGTATCAGCGAAAGGATAAACTCTATCTATCAATCTATCTTTGATATTCTCACGCACTTGAACTAGATAATCTATCTCTTGTTGATTTAAGCTTAATAGATGGTTAAATGCTGCGCCCTTTACTTTTCCATAATCAAACGCATTTAGAGAGGGATAACCTTCATGGTTTTCTAAAATACAATCTATGTAATCAATTGGAAACTTAATACCAAATTTCTTCTCTACTTCAAGTACATCTTTCAATGTAGCTTCTTGTTCTGAACAAAATAACCACTCTATATCCATTAATTTTCTCCTCCTAATTATTATCGGTATTCTTTACCGCCGCCCCAGATATGCCTTCCGCCTGTATGACCAGTCTTACTATGAATAAACTCATCTACTAATTGCATTTTACCTTCGTCTTGATGATGATGCCAGGTATAACCTTTAGGTTTTATACCTTTTCCAAACATTTGTATTTCTCTTTCTGTGAATTTACTAGCGAGTACTGGATCTTTTTTTGTTTCCTCATATAGTAGTCTAGCAGCTTCCTTAAATTGAGCTGTGTCATTTTTTAAATAAAATGATGGATCAATATGAGTTTGAAATTTAAAATCAAAAATTGGAAAACCATCGCTATCGTAAGGAACACCTGTTATTGGATGAACATCATTCTTTTTATGTCCCATACGAAGACTAACTGTCTTTTCTTCCCCAGTATGAAGATCTGTGTATGTATATGGTGCTGCCTGATACATTTGATTTTTAGCATCCGGTGTTTCCACATGTTGGGGAGAAGGAATATTGATTTTTCCAATGCCAGCAACTTCGTAGTTTAAGCGTTGCTGGGTAAGGGATTGGTAACCTGCTTGTACTTTCGTTTTAGTATATTCTGTCCCAGTTAAAGTAGCCTTCTTTACAACTGCTGCTGCTTCTGACTTTGCTGCTTGTTTCAATCCACCCTTGACAACCGCACTAGCACCTTTAGCTCCTACTAACTGTAAAGACGCATAACTACCAAAATGACTACGGCTATATGCATCACCATTGATAATCTGTTCATCAATAGTTTCCCAAGCACTCTTAGAAGTGAGAACCGGATGTCTAGCTACATTGGCAATACTTTCACCTGTAGCAACTGTAGTTTTAATTGGATGCGCAACAAAAGTCTTTGCACCATCTACTGTATCATATACAGCCTCTTTAGCTCCATCCCATGCCCCGTTTCTTATCTGGCTCCAAACAGATGGTTTTTTGTCTAAATTCTTTTCCTTATGATGAGATGATTTTGCCAAATTTGAAGTACTTGTTACATGTTTAACATCCCCACCCTCTTGAGCGGATATGACATTAACAGTAGTTTGTAGAATATCAAAGGCTTGCTTTCCTCTTCCCATTATATTTTTCATGTCTTGAAATGCTACTTGCATTCTTTTTTGTGCAAAAGACAAATTGTTATTCATTAAAGGAGGGTGTGCTTTCGGTAATGTGTTATTCTCAATTTTACTGTATTCCTTTTGTGCCATGATACTCCATGCTAAAGCACCATTTTTTACTGTTTCATAAGTATTACCCATCCAATTTCGAACAACTTTTGGATGTAAAGCATTACGTGTAGAGTGTAGGATAGAATTAGAGTTATAATCAACTCTAACATTATGTAATTGATTATTTTTGCCTCTATGAACAACGGTACCTTTAAAAGACGGTAGAAGACTTAACAAAAGCATACTAGATACTAATGGACTTCCAATAACGGATAACTTATTACTATTAGCGAAGTGATTCTCTCCAAAAATTTTCTGCATAACATACACATCAATTGATTCTCCGCCTAGCAAACTCAATTGAGCCATAATTTTTAACTCTGCTTCTTCCATTTTCTCCTTTGTATACCTTACGTATGCCTGTAATTCGTCTAATTCATTACTGTATTGTTTTATTGATTGTTCAAGTTCATCTTTTAATGCTTCTATTTCAGCTGTGCTAGCCTCTGTGATACCAACAGTTAATGAACTTATGTGCCAAACTAGAGAACGTGCAGCCGTAGTAGCCTGGCCTTCGGCATTTGCAAGTTCGTTTGCTAGTGCATCTAATTCACTACCTTTGATTTGAATTTTACTCATTTTAATTCCTCCACCTTTACATGGAGCCTATCCATTTGTACATTAATTTCATTTTTAAGGTTGTTACCAAGCTCAACAACTTTTACTTCGTTTATATTTAATTTTTGAACATACTGGTCATAACCATCTCGAGAAGCACCACTCCAGTTTTCTGTATAACTTCCATGTGCTCTTTGAAATGTAAGTGTACTTTCCTCAAACTCTTTTAGTACATTGCCGACATTTGATAAAAGAGATTCGAGTGCTTCTATTTCTATCTTACACTTCATTCGCTTTGCTTCTTGTTCAAGTTTATCTGTTATATTAGTAATACTATCCATGCCTCGTCCCCCCCTTATATCTCTATTATTTTAGCAAAAGACTAATATTTAAAGCTACAGAAATGTAATTATTTTCATTTTAGTATTTCTTGATTTATCAAAGAGGGAAAGTTCGTTAATTAAATACACCGAATGTTTTTAACACATTGTTGCTGATTCTGGTGCAAAAAGACTCAGGTAGCAAACCATTATGGATGTTGACTACTCTATAAGAGATTTTTATTCTCTCATAGCTCAAAATATGGTTCAAACTACTTCAACATTTTAGGATTATATTTACTTCCCAATAACTACATAAAAAAAACAAAGCCCTTGCCACTTTAATTATAAAGTAGCAGGGACATTGTTTTTTCTATAGTCATCAATAAACCTTTCTTCTCCAGAGTCAGTTATATACTTCCAAAACTTCCATCCGTTTGTTGAATTATTATCTCTACCAGAAAGATCTTCCTTAGCTTTATTAGCAGCAGCAGACACGGAATAAGCTTTACCTTTATATAAGATTTTTTCAGTTTCTATATTGAATGTAGCCTCTATTCTTTTCCTATAGTAGTTACCGTATACTTTTTTATTACCAGTACTGCTAGTTATCGGTGATCTATAAAAATTATTTAATATTTTCTCTTCTTTCAAAACTACTTCATTCTCAATAATTTTATATATCTGTTTTGCTCTCGCTTCAACAAAATCATAATAGAAATCGTCATATAATCCCTCTATTAACTCTGTAGGAATAAGATGATTCTCCAGACTTTTTTCAATTTCTTCATTTTTTACTTTAATTTCTATTAAATACTCAGAAGGTGCTTTTTTTCCAATACGAATGTTAGTTAGTTTTGGAATCAATGTACGATTAGCTATGCAATCCATTAATGAAAGAGCATTTTCATCATCTGAATAATGGTCTTTTATATACTGCTTTGGAAAGATATGATGGTCTTCTAATTTACTATTTGTTATAAGCCTCGTGGAATTATTCCAATCTAATAAACCTCTTGAAGAAAAATTCATGAAATTCAAGACCCCTTTATAAACAGCACTTCCTTTTTTAGATAAGGATAAAATGTCTTCGTACCCCTTCATTTGTACTTTTATTTTTTTAAAGTAATTTTTGTCTGTAGTTTTCTTATTCTTTGCCACCCTGGCAAGCATTGTAGAATCATGTACAATAACTTCATTAGTTCCCGATGAATATCTTTGTGATAATATAGAGGACCAATACCAGTATGAAATAAATTCGTTTTGTCTTTCATTCATCTGCGAAAAATCGTTTCCTTCTAGCTCATGTAAGAAGGTTATAAGTGGAATTATCATATTCTCATAGGGCATCAAAGACTGAGATAAGATATAATTCTCATTAAAAAGAAAATCAATAACCTTTTTATAATAACTACAAACCATGCCCCAGTATTGGTTAAAATGATTATAATTTAGGTTTGTGAGGATATAAGTTTTATCTACTTCTTTTCCTTTACTAACAATATATGATATTGTACGGACTATGATTTCTCTATTGAATTTAAAATCTGAAATATGATAGCTATTTTGGAGTCTGTCTATTTCTTCTCTTAAATTAAAGCCTTTATAAAGTTTGGCAGCTAAGATATCAATAAAATTCAAACGTACACCTTTGCTATTACTTCGTTCGAAAAACAGCGCAAATTTCTCAGTATTCATATTTAATAAATAGTATGATAATAATTTTTCACTTCTATATAGATCGTTTAATTTTTTTACTGTAACCATAAATTTTCTAAACACATTTATTAACTCATTTTCTTCATAATTGCTTAGAAAGGATAAAGAATCAAAATACTTCACCTTTATCTCAGATTCAAAATCGTCGCTTTTACTTATTTTATAAGCATCTGAAAGCTTGACTGATAATCTTTCTTCGTCTTCTTGTCCTTTAAATTCATAAAGGATTTCTTCTAAAGTTCTATCTTTAAATTCTTTATTTTGTACATCTTCACTGAGTTCTTCTTCATTTTTAATAATTAACCATATTTCATCTTTCCCTTTTAAAGCTCTATAGATTGAAGTTACACGTTGCTGTCCATCTAAAACTAATCGAAAATTATTAATTTGTGTTTTATGTTCAATTTCTTGTTTACTAAAAAATGTAGTTCTTAGTTTTGCTCTACTTCCTTCTCCTCTCCTAGGACGTTTATCAATTTCTCTAACCGTAATCTCAAATGATGGCTTTCCATATATTATAGACCCAATAAAGATGTCCCTTACAAGTGAATCAAATAATTCATAAGTTTTACCTATGTCCCAAACAAAATCTCTTTGGAATTCAGGTAAGACTATATGACCTTTATCGATATTTTCTATTAAAAAACTTATGGATTCAGTTTGCTGTTGTTGTAAATCTGTCATACAGTTCCTCCTATAAAATCTAAATCAATAAGAGATTATTCAACAAACAAAGCAAAAATCCTTTTTACTAACCGAAATACAGTTAATTTACAAATTATAGAAAATATATTGAATTAATTAGGGAAGATATAAAGAAGGCTTTATTTATACAAATTGTTTGAGGAGTTATTATATATAGATTATCCTTAAACATTATATGTAACTGATATATAGGCAAAATAAAAAGATATTAATTAATTAGCATCATATTCCTCTACTGTTCACTAAAAAAATTATGCATAGGACTAATTTTTAACTTAAATGCGTATATATTTAATTGTGTTTATATAATCGACAGGAGTGAAGTATATGCCTATTGTCACTTTATTAGAGCATTTAAAGAATACACAAAAACCATTTACTGCTTTAACTAACACAGCATCACTAAAAAATATTAAAGTTAGTTCATATGATGTTAATCAAACATCTTTACACATTTTCACAGATGAAAACCATGAAATTGAAATAGATATTACTAAGTTTAAAGAAATTAAGTTTGATGCTATTATATATTCAGCTAAAACCAGTGTGGACATGTTAAAACGTTTTACTGATTTATATGATTCGAAAGTTTACAACGCTTACTTAATGGATCATGACGATAATTATATATTAGAACTTTATAGAATCTCCTCTGATTATCAATAACAAAATGTTTATTAGCACGGTTCACTTCCTTTATAATTTTTTATCCCCAAGGTTAGTAATAAATACTTAATTGGGCTATCGCCCTACCTGTTCAGAAAAAAACACACGATGCTTGGGGATAACTAGGGGAGTTCTACTCTCACAACAGTTCCCAAAACAAAGTTTGAACGTAAAAAACACCTATAAATACATAGGTGTTTTTATTTGACATGAATAAGAACTCTTATTCGTTATAAAATTCAAAGTAAATTATGTTTACTTTCGCTTTGCATATAGGGTACTTCTTGGTACACCTGTCATCTTCACTATGTCATTAACACTAATTCCATTTTGTGCTCGGTTCATAAAGAGCTCTAAAGCACGTTCTAAATTTTTGGCTGGTTGACCAGGTCTACCCATATGTTTCCCTTGCTTTTTGGCTCTTTCTCTTCCCTCTGCTGTTCTTTCATTAATCAAATCCCTTTCAAATTCACCAATTGCTCCTAGCATGGTAAACATTAATTTACCTGATGGAGTTGAAAAATCAATTTGTTCTTTCAAGAAAACTAGACCAATACCTCTATCTTCCAACTGACTAGCAATGTTATGCAAATCTTTAACCGAACGTGCGAGGCGATCTATTTTAGTTACAATAAATTTATCCCCTTCTCGCATATATTCTAATGCTTGCTGAAGAGCTTCCCTATTTGACTTTGATCCAGACTGTTTTTCTTGAAATATTCTAGTACAACCATACTCCTTTAATAAATCGATTTGGTTTTCAAGTGATTGTCCAACCGTGGACACTCTAGCATATCCAATTAGAACCATAAAGAATCCCCCTATCTAAAAGTCTAATATGTTTTATACAATTAATTATATACTAACTTTTAGACATCGTACACGAGCTTATCTGCATAATTTTGGGTTATATTCTCCAATGTACATAAGTTAATACTTTTAGACATTTGTAATAAACATCTTTAGATTTTTTAAAGATAACTGCACTATTTTAAGTTTACTTTTCGGAGATTATATAATAAGTGGTTTTTATATAATTAACGGTTTTTCTCTTTATCTCAACTTTATATTTATACTTCTCCAGAATTTCTCGAAATTTAGTTACCGTAACAAATTTATTTTTCTTATTTTTAAGCTGCATACTAATAATAATTTCACTAACCTCGTCTTTCGTAAGTTCAACGTTTAAATATTTTTCATCAAGCTCAACTTTTACATCAGGAAGCTTTTGTTCTTTCGTTCGAACCACCAGTAAATCAATATCGTGTCTGATCCTTCCACGCACTTGAATTTGTTGAGTAAGATTTGTCGTATTTACAATGGCCAAGTTCATATCTTTATCGGTTATGTTGACCCCTGTTTCTAACGCTCGATTGATAATAAGCACATTATATGGTTCAGGAAGAGATCCATTTTTGAGCAAATAATCTCTTACTTTTAACTGTTCTAAATTCATTTCCATATCCTTATTATTTCTGCTCCAAATACAAATTGGTCTAAGGTTTCTATCCTTACACATTTTTTCGAGAGATTTCATTGCAGAAATTTCTCTAGTGAAAATTAAGCATTTCAGATTGGCATATTCAAATGATTGTTTATATTCGTCTAGCTGAAATTGAACTTGTGATAGATGGTTAATGTAAGCTTCACGCTTATTAATATATCTTCTAATTTCTTTATTCTTAGAAAAGTCAATAACATCAAGAATTTCTGCTAAAGCAGGATAATCTTTTTCTAATACTTCTAAATAATAAGGAGTCGCAGTAAAGTAAACAATTCTTGTTTTATCGTATCGTTTGAACAACTCTTTAATTGCATGAGACAATTCAACATCATTATTGAAGGTTTGATAATCAATAAGGTTATGGATTTCATCGCAAACAATAGTTTCATACTCATTTACGACACTGTTGTCATATCGAACTTTACGACCAAACTCCTTATAACACATGATCTCTACTGAAAAGTCGTTAAATCCTTCAATTTTTTTTCTGTTGCTAAAGGTTCTTTCTTTTTCTTCAATAACAGTTTTAAGATTTTCATTATCACAAAGATATAAGTATCTTCCCCTTTTAATTAGATCATTAAAAATATAGTAAGTCTTACCAGAGCCTGTTGGTGAAACAACTAAAGTATTATTTTCTAAGTGCTTATCCTCTAAAAAATAAGATAAGAATTTTTTTTCATTCATTTTTACTTTTCTCCTTGTAAAATATTTTCCCCTACAAGGTATTTATATCTGGTAAAACAAAAACGTAAATTAATAATATTGTCTTTTAAAGACAAAAACAGGACCTCGATATATATATAAGGTCTTGTTTCTGTCTTCTATAAAATTATAAAAGCCGGCGCTGTCGCACCGTCTCTCGAAAGCTAAAGCTTTCTTGTGACTGTTTCTATATACTCATCTCAAAAAAGAATAAGAAACTAACACGTGGACAAGATTCATCAGGCATGCTTTTCGCCTGGTGAACTCTTGAACACAGGTTGAAGATGAAGACGGCGTGGTTTTCGCCGACTGAAGCTTTAAACCTATATATTGAATTACTACGTATAAATAGAAATTATATAAAATTATTCTATCTAAAATTTTCTTTATATTATAATATATTCTAAATAGGTTAATTTGGAGGAGAATTAAATGAAAAAAGTATACTTAAAATTAATTTCAGAGCATGTGGATTTAAAAAGTGAACCACCCGAAACTGTTACAAAAATTATAAAAGAATACGACTACTTTACTCACGGAGTCAATTCTGAAAGAGTAAATAATCTAATTAATTCAATACGCAAGGTACGAGAAGATTGGATTGCATTTGATGTGACAGATGGTAATGATATCTATATTAACATATCGCTTTTGAGTGCTTTTGAGGGAAATAATGAAGATACTGTCCCAAATGAAATAATTTTATTACTAGAGGAATTCTTCAAACCCGAAAAACTTTTAAATCTATTTCCTCCAACAGATTGTGAAATTACTAAGCGAGAAGAAGGTTTAGAAATTGATCAAGAAGCTCCAGGTATACTTTTGCAAATTGAAGGGCATTCAACAATTGAAGAACTGGAAGCAATAAAGGCATTAAAAAAGGAAAATATTAATTTTGAATATATTACTACTAATTTTACAGCAACAGATGTTGGTGCAGGGAGTTTCGTTGCCACAGTTATAATATACGTTCTAGATGCTGCAGCTAGTGGTATCATCTCAGATTTAGTAAAAGCTGGTTTAACAAAGATAAATCCTTTTTCACAAGATAATAGTAATGATGAGGATACACAAACACTCGATTATTTTAATTATAAAAAGTTACTGAAAGATGTAAGTCAAAGAACAAATATTAAATCTAAAAGCTTAACTTTAACGGATTTGCGTAGGACGGATAAGAAAATGGTAGCTGAATTTAGAGCAAACAACTCTATTTGTACCGTGGTATGTAACGATCAATACGTTATTCAAAAATTAAAATTAAGAGAAATCGAAAATTCTCCACAATCAATTTAAAAATATAGGGACCTTTAAAGGTCCCTTTTAATTTACATACAAGGAACAATTTAAAGAGGAAAATACCATGTATTAAACCTCATTTCCACTCCAGATCTGGTCATGCTTAACATCTGTCATTAAATCAACTAAAATCTCTTCTTTAACTTCAATAACTGACTTACTATATTTATCATATTTTCTTTTATTTTTACATTTAATGATATATTCTTCATATTTTTCTTGCCTTTTCTCTTCAGAAAGATTTTCTACAAAATTAATAGCCTGCTTTTTAATAAATTGCTTTCTTTCTAGTTCATCACTCTTGATTGCTGCTTGAGCTTTTTTACAATTCAAATTATCCTTAACCATTCTGTTTGCTACTTCCCAACCATACAGTTTTTCTAATTGAATGAAGTTATTTGCTTGCTCGCCCGATTCAAACTCATATTTAGACATTACATTTTTTACTTCTTTACCGTACAGTTTTTCACAACTATCTAACTTCTCTTGAAACTCTTTTTTATATTCTAAATACTCTTCATACTTCTTTTCATTAAATGAATAGCAATGAAGATTTTCAGGGGTAACTACTGAAGTTATTACTCCATTTTTCTTATGTAACTTTTTTACCATTTCTAATTTTGCTTCTTTCTTTTCCAGAAGTTCTTCTTCTGAAATAAGCCCAAATTCAAGGTATTCAAAAAATCCGTTAAGATATTTATTTCTTATTTGAAGGTCGTTATTATATACATTTTCTTGAGTTAAGTAGTAAAGCACATCTCTCAGAGCATCAATTTCTTCAAGCATTTCATTATCTTCTTCAGCAGTAGTCAATCTTCTGCTTGTATTCCAATCATGGATTAATAAAATAAGCATTTTATCAACAATTTTAACAGCCTCACCAACAGTTTTTTGTTTAAAATAACCTCCAGCGCTAATATAATCTCTTTCAAGTTTATTAGGAATATTAGTCATGTTATAGTTCCTCCAGTATTTTATTTAATACTGTTATATCGCGAACATACGTTCTTTAAAGTGTGAAATGTAAAAATTCTATGAACAAAAAATAAATCGAGTAAATTAAACTCGATTTATTAAGGGATATGCTCTGCTGTTATTCAAACTGCTTAATCCACATCCGTTACATGCAGACTATTAGGATTAAAGTTATAATGGCGGTCATATAGCTTATCTAACACGCTGAACCTCTCGCCGTCTTTTAAATAGTTGTCCATAATATGTATTAAGTCATCAGACGTTAACATACGTTGTTTGAGACGTTTTATAATAGCCCCATGAACCTCAATAGAGTTTATGTTGCTTTGTTCAATCTCATTATTCAAGCTCTCCACTTCATCTAACCTTTTATTAATAAGTATAAAGTGATCATTCACTTCTTCATTTAATTGAGATAGTTTTTCTGTTAAGTCTTTTTGAGTTTTTTCAATTTGTTCTATTAATGATTTCAAAAATCCACTTCCCCTTTAAGTTACTGAAGATAATACTTACTTCTTTCTAGATATCCTTTCTTGCCTTATAAAAGTTTCAATTTCACTAACTGACTTTTTTTGTATCTTATACAGTTCTTCAATCATTTCTTGCTGTTTTTGTTGTATGCTAATAATTTGATTCTGATGATGAATTAGTTGTTCTAATTTCTTATTTTCTTCGATGAGTAGCTTTATTTGACTACCTAAACCTCCTTTATCAGCTATATTCTCTTCTAAGACCTTGACTACAGCCTTTTCAACTGTAAAATCAGGAGCATTCTTCAAGAGAATTAATTTGCGAAATAACTCAACATCACTTTGAGAAAACATGAGCTTTCTTTGATAATTTCGATGAAATCTATAATTATACTTTTCAAAGAGCAAATAATATTTTGTGAGAGCCGAAGGGGTGATTTCCAGTAATTCAGCTACATCTTCTACGCTTAAATATTTTTCCATAGTAGTTTAACCCTCCAACAACTCTCTTTTATTATAGAATAGTTTTCCTGTTTCAATCAAAAAGACCACAGGATCTTATCAGCGTTATATTTAATCTTTATATGTAATCCAAGAAAATATACAAACACATAAATTTATTTAAACACGGCTCAATCTGGGCCTTCTCAGTTCTATTCTAATAAATTTCTAGTATGGTAATTGATCATCTTCATTATCTAAGCAATTATAAAAAGGAAAATTACTTGAGGCACTGTTATTTGATAACTGATGAATAGTATCTTGATACTCTTCATATTCTTTTGACCTTTTGTAATCAAAATGTTTAGCCATATTTTTAACTGAGACATATACATAACTTTTAATTTTTTCCAAAGGTATATTGTTATATCGACCACTCTGAATTGTTTCATCTACAAACTTTTCCATTAACTTATTCCAATCATTCTTTGACCATCTCCCTATTGAAAATTCATTATAGAATTCATCTGTTGCTTCAATCAGTAAAGGTTTAAAATCTTTTGGATTATGAGATTTGCTAATACACTCTTGATAATTATCAAATTTATTCTTTTTATTTTTATCTTTTTCTTTTTTATTTTTCTTTTTAATACTTGAACCTTTTTGTACAGGCTTGCTGTTTCCTTTTGGCATCCCTAGGGTTTCCCTTTTGTCAGAGCTAGGTGTTACCTTTTGTCCTACTGCCTCTTGATCTGAGGTTCTTTCTAGGTCTTCCCTTTTGTCAGAGCTGAACTTCCCTTCATCGAATAATTCTTGAATAATTTTATCGGTAATATAAAAATATTTCTTTGATGGAACACCCATTAATTTAGTTTCTATATAATTTGCTTGTTCTAAATCTTTTATGGCCTTTAACTGTTGTTTATAAGTTAAGGCAGTTTCTTCTTCTAATGTATCGCTAGTTAGAAAAAAATACTCTTTAGTATCTTTTACGGTGATCATTCCCTTATTATTAAAACTTTCATAACTCGCACATAATTGTCCAAAAATAATTGCTGCATTTACTGATACTGATTTTGCCAATTGTTTATTATACATTACAAACCCTTGACCACTTAAAATAGACATTAACTTCATACTCTTTATCTCCCTGTTGACACAAAAGAAATTAGCTTGATATCATGTTGAGATAGAAACTTATTTTTCTGCGTTTTTCTTCAGAGATGGTCGAGCCGCCAAACTCAATTACCATCTCTTTATTAATTATAATATTTATCCGAATATTCGTACAATTAAAGGTTCAATCCTTTCAAAGCACCATGCATTTTATGTTTTGATTCCAAATCTTCTCCCCACATATTAACATATCGCTTTGTAACGGTAATATCTGAATGCCCTAACAAGTGCATCAGAGAAAAAGCGTCTACCCCTGCGAGTATCATTCTTTTGGCCATAGTGTGTCTAAACGTATGAGGGCTCACCCTTTTATTTATATTTGCCTCGTTTCCGTACTTAGTAAATCTCTTCTGAATGCTATGAGAGTGTAATTCAAGATTATCCTGACTAATAAATAATCGCTTGGTTCCTTCTATATGCCCTCTAATTTGTATATACCTTCTCAATTGTTCTTGAGTTACTTCGGACAGATAAACTGTTCTTTCGAATAGGTTTTTAGTTTTCTTGACGATAATTTTATTTCCAGTAACGTCTTCAACTTCAATACCCACCAATTCTGATAGCCTAATCCCTGTATCAAGAAAAACTAGTAACATTACTTCATCTCTAAAAGAAACAAACGTCTGCTGCTGCCGTATTGTTTTTATTAATAATTCTATTTCCTTATTGTCTAAAGTCTCGATATTTTTTTGCCTATCTCTCAGCAATTTAATATTTTGCATGGGGTTCTTGTCAATAAGCTTATTTTTAAACAAAAAATTATAAAATGAACGAAGTGCACGCAATCGAGTATTAATAGTGGTGATCTTAATAGATTGTTTGCTCATTAAAATAAAGTCTTCAATATCTTTATGATTACATTCCACTAGTTCTTTATCTGTACGTCTTCTAAATGCTTGAAATTCGTTTTTGTAATATTCAACAGTAGCAGGTCTTAAATTCCTTAGGTAGCAGTCTCTGAAGAACTTTTCAAATGCTTCTTCATCGTTTACTTTCTTTTTAATAATATTTAATTCTTTTTCATTTAACTCTCCACGTCTGCTCATAGAAACCTCCTATACACACGATTCAGTGCACACGATTTTGGTTTATTTTTGTCGTGTTAAGAAAAAACAAAAAAGACTTCAACGAATACGTTGAAGCCTTGTCATTATAAGATTCATATGTAACCAAATGGTACCGATGGTCGGGGTCGAACCGACACTCCCGAAGGAACACGATTTTGAGTCGTGCGCGTCTGCCAATTCCGCCACATCGGCAAAATAAAAAAGGCAAGTTAAAATTATAAATGGTGCCGAGGGC
>Ga0209795_10000738_pt1 | contig 23249 bp, 9 predicted proteins | sample AgamicOrMarz_FD_187166 | JGI IMG/M metagenome (GOLD analysis project Ga0209795, IMG submission 187166) | Agave microbial communities from Guanajuato, Mexico - Or.Ma.rz (SPAdes) (version 2) | ecosystem: Host-associated > Plants > Phyllosphere > Phylloplane/Leaf | place: Guanajuato, Mexico...
GAGAAAAGGGCTGGGGCCAAGCCTGGATGGAATGCATCTCTCCTGTAATGGGTTCACTCGATACAATGGGTCTAAGACCGCACGGGAATGCATCCAGTCAATTCAGGATCATCAACATTTCTTAGACCTTGATCTTAAAGCGGTGACTTCAGCGACTTGCTCTCATTCTTTTTCTCATTCGCTAATACATGACCTACTTAAAAGAGAAATGATTTTTTTTTTAATTCAGATTTATTCAACTCCTTGATTAAGAGAGCACCAAGCCCACCAATAACTAATACGTCTGCGGGTTCAGGTTCTAAATCGGTCCATTACTTTGTTGTCTCTGTCACACTTTGAATATCGAGTTTGAATAGCGTCTAATTCCATCTCCGAAACGACTTCATCACCTCGTTCTTTGTAGAAGTCGTACGTTTCGCGAACTTCTCATTGAAGAGATGGTTGGCGGTGATGTATAGTCCTTGTGCCTGCATCGAAAAGAAAGAACTCAAGTTAATGCTCAGATCGACTGAGGAAGTTCCATAACATCATTCCTTGTAACTAAATAAGAAGAAAGTTGAATTAGATCTTGGAAATGATCGACTCAAATAGATGCTCATCATAAGTGGACCGACAGCCTATGATGATTCCCTTTCAGAACCTATTTTGCGGATGCATAGTGAATGGCTACTTTATTATGATTATGCTCTGTCGAGAAAGGAAGATTCCATGTAAAAGAAAAGAGACAACAGGTTTTATTACCCTAAGATAAGAGCGGATTCTGATTCACTTTCTAACAGGGCATTCTATTCCGAAAGTCCCACAGCGTGAAGCAAACAAAAAACTGCCTTTCACTAGCACTTGCTGCTATTCACTAAGCAGACGCTTTAGCGAGATGCTAATTGGAGAAGGACTGACCTCTGAAAGAAGAAAATAAAGATTCGTAGTCTTCGTTCGAAGATTCCACCTATACATACCCTTTTCGCTCGAGAAAATAACTGACGCTTCTATTCTTTGTTCTTTGTCTTGTCTTTGTCTTGAATCACAGAGGAAGGACAAGAGCTCGGATAACAACAACAACGATCACAACTTGAAATGAACTACTTTACTTAACTTACTAGCTATATGACTGTAGTGAAGATATGCGAAAGAGGGAGAATGCGCTACATCGGATCTTACTGTAGCATCGGTTATTGGTTGGTCAGGTTACGACTACTATGGCAACCAGCCTATATGCTATATGGAGATGCGTAACTAGGAAAAAGAAGATATAAGATTGGCCTGTCGATCCATCCACACTATTTCTTACGGGTATTGAACGGGTGGCAACTAGCCCTCTGACTATATATGAGTAAGTAAATACTGGCCCTCGCTCGACCTATGATATCTGAGAATAAGCTAGTTTAAGATATGGGGACTGCTACTGGCATCTTACTCCCTTCTCTTAGGCTGAAGGCTAGCTTGATAATGGTACAGCTCGTTAGGACGGGAGTCTTCGTAGCACTAAACTAAGAAGAATAGCCTCGTCAGATAGTTCACTCTTTACGCGAATAGACCTTTTTCTTTATCCTTTGCCCTAGAACCTCTTTCTAAAAGAAAGATTCTTTGATTGAAGGATGGAAAACCTTTGCTGAAAGGTTAGCTGTAGGCATCCATGGTCTCTCCCGATGTGTACTGGGACGCCCATAAAGGGATATAAATTCGTCTTATTCCTCGCGTTCCAAAGGAAGTCCTCCGGCTCCTTTGTTCAATATGGTTCATATCCCAGTCTCAGGTCAAATGCATAAGAGACAGGAGCTTCTTCCCTTGTTGTCTTCGAGTGATTCTTTTGATTCAAGCTGTGGATCCAGTTGCTTTGTCTAGCGCAGGAAGAATGGAGGGAATACGCTTTCACAAGTATTCCAATCAGCGGTCTCAGACTCTATGGAGGAAATAGCAGCATCTAATGAAGCAAAGCAGTCATTGCGGTACCAGAATATAAAATCTAAAGAGAAGGATAAACTCGCTCTTTGCTTTTGATCTCAGGCATTTTCCTAGCAGCTGCTATTATTACTTTTTCATATTGTTATTAGATGATGACTCTAACGAATCCGTTGTAACTTAGCGCAAAAGCCAAAATAAAAACTCATAAATCATGTTAACCTTTCCTTTACAGTCTTTTGACTTACGTCCCTACTCGTTTTTCCTATTAGGTGTCTTAGTGTAGATTTTCTCTCGTTTAGTTCAACAGAATATGCTCTATTTTCACATGCTATTATTGTTTGATTATCAACATTTTCCATTGAGAATGGTACACTATCCACGACGCTGTCAAAATGACTAGTACTGCTCTTTCTTTCATGGTCGAAGTTTGCATAAAGTTAGTTTGTTATCCAACTACTTTACCTCAACAAGGTCGATGTGGCCTTCATCTCCGAAGTTCTTATACTGATAAGACTTTCATTTTGATCTTCGTCGTATGCGTTATATATAAGCTAGTCTTTCTTTTGTTAGGAAGGGATCTGTTTATAGATCCTTATGTGAAGGGTCATATATATATTCTTCTTATTAGTTATTAGTATAGTTTCTAATTATAGTATAGTACTATGTACTAAGTACTTAGTGAGGAGTTCCGTAACTGTTTTCATTCATCCCTGAAGATGCCCACTTATTATAGGGAATTAGTGAGATCCTAGAGTGGATCATATTGCGACGATAGGTTTCTATTATGGTTGGAAGACGTTGCTAGATGTACTAATGAGATGGAGTTGAATTCTTTCTCAGGACCAGTAGTTATCCTAACTGGCTGTTTTTCCCCTAGCGATCCAGTACTTAAAAGATGTGGATTGCTCTTTCAATTCATTCTGGACTATTCGTCAGGAAGAAGACAAAACAAAAAGGCATTACCCAGAAAGTTCGATAGAGTCTTCAGCGATAGAGTTACGTAGTAACTTTTAAGAGAGGAAGCTTATCAATATCGTGCTTTTCTTTTTTATTGTAGAGGGGAGTAAAGTTCGTCGAACAAAGCGCAAAGCGAGAGGAGCAAAAAGCAACTCGACAATCAAGAGAGGGCCTTTCTATTCTTTTTCTATTTTAGTAAAGATGGATGGATCAAGTCTACTATACTTTTTTCTAGCTAAAGTAGAAGTAATAAGCTAGCAGCTTATATTCCTATATTTAGTATTTAGGATATATATTTCAATATGGTGTGTCGATGACCCCCTCTACTGTTATGAATATTCAAAGGAGTGTCCGAGAGGAAAGGTCTCGTTTTTCCCCTCCTCTTTTGAATAAAGACAAACGCAAGCTTTTTCCTACAATGAACGAGAATCTAGTTTTAACTGCACTTGCATGTGTACACTTGAAAATTCTTATTTTTCGAATGAAAAATGGTTTGTAAATCCATTACCATTAATTTTATAGGAAATAGGAAAAGGAGCTAAACAAGAGTTTAGAGCTAAATTCATGGAGCAAGGATATGTATCATCATTTCTTTATATCAATCTTATACCTTCCATAATGTAGATTTAGCATTGATAGATATTTTCTATATCGAAAGGTAGAAGGACTTGTTGATGATCATTTCTAAACTCATTAATCAAAGATTTATTCAGCCTAGTTGTTGATAAGGATGGGATCACAGTATGGTATACCCCCAGCTATAGTAACATAGTGGATGTATTGCTACATTTCATACTGAATGATCTGGATCGAGAGTTTCAACACCTTTTTACTTGTTACTTGCGAAGATGGACTATGCTAGGTATTTACATGAAGCTGTTATCTTTTTTTTTTTTAATAAAAAAGCATTTATAGTGGCTTGTCTTGATAGACTGAATTTCTCAAGATAAATTATTCTTAGAGAACCAGGTAATAAACCTATTCAATCCTTTAAAAGGATATCTATGGATAAAACAAGAAGATTGTTAAATAATAATTCGAATAATATGGCATTCAGAGTCTTGTTGAAAAAGATGTGTAAATACACATACCAAAAGGTACAAATAATTACTCGTACTATGTCACTCATATTGAGGACCTATAGGGAAACATAGTCGTTTGGGACCCCGGAAAGCAGAACCGCAGCCTAAGGGTGAGGGTAAGCCCAGGCTTTAGCGGTCGGTGTCCTACCGCTAGTATTTGTTGGCTTGGTGCCAAAAGTCTTATGTCTTATCTCATATGGTTATGGATGGGCTTGGTTACAAGGTTACCACTGGTAAAGATCACTCTCAGCACGTGGCTGGTTAAGGCCAAGCACCAAGAAGGTTTTGTATCAAAAAGAATAAAACCTTAATCAATAATCATAATCATCCTATTACTAGGAATGGCTATCGGAGGTATCCTCTCCTTATCCCTTCCTTACGCAAAAATCAGAAAGTCAGAAAAACCATATCGAAGATAGGCCACAGCCGGCCAAACTTGACCAACTCCGGATCATCACGAGTGACTTTCAAGAGTAATTGACTGTAGTGCCTTCAAAGATTGATTGTATGGTGCTATTTGGATTTGGTTAATTGTGAGCAAGAAAGCAATTCAGGTAGGTTCCCCCCTAATCCCGTGATTAAGAGAATACGTGTAATCCACGGGGTGCATCGCTTAATCAATGCCGGTAACACTTCTGTTACAACGGTTGACTGCGATATCTGACCGATCCGGATCAGAGCGAGGTGAAACTATTGATTCAATAAGAGAAATAATAGAGATGGGGAATGGTATAAAAGGATCTCCTTAAGGCCTATTGGAGTAAACATGCGCATTGCTTCAAGTCAAGCGCAACGAAAAAATATCCATTCTTCTGGGCCAATCTTCTAACTTCCTGCGCATACAGATAGACAGCTATAAATCAATCCTTGCTCCTCATCTGCCCTCTCTTGTCATGCTTGTGCTGCTACGACTACTATGAATACCTTTAGCTTAGGTAAAGTGACTATTCTAACCTTCGCGACCCTGTTTATATAGGATTATACGTACCTCATTTATAGCATATATGAGTAAGTTATCTTAATTCTATAGGCCTTTCCATGGCACCGAATGTCGTCTTTCTTAAATAGACAAGATAGATATCTAGAAATAGATATGACAGCTTGATTCTTGCTGAGAAAGCTAAGTTTCACTATTAATCAAGTATGGATTACATAATGACCTGAAAACGCGTTCTAACGCAATAAATGAGACCAAATAATGAAAGAATATCGCACTATACACTGGCTTGCACGACTGGTTTTTTTTTTAGATTTTAGATGAGAGCCTTCCAAGCCTTCCTAACTGGGCCCTATACGCTTCGCTCTAGTGACATAGTGCCTTTATTATGGTAAAGGCTTCCCTTACACGCATAGCTTTAGCACAAGTGCTACGTAAGCAAGAAGCTACCTTTTTACGTCATGAGCTTAAACCAAAGCCGTCGGTTCTTGCTTTTAAGATCCTGTCCTCATTATTTTAGCTAGTGAGTGCGTACCTGGTTCTATCAAACCGGCTTGTAAAAGCCTTCTTTCTCTCTTTACTTGGACCTTTTTTTGGCTTAGAAGAGAAGAATGGTACTAGCTTTAGCAATCAACGAGATTGAGACTAGGTAGAACTTATAATTGTACGAATGATGTAAATATAAATAAGAAGTACGTGTACTTACTGGAGAGTACTTAAAAGAGCGAAGCGAAGCCACTCGACAACTAGGAAACTAGGATAGGAGCGAAGAGAGAAGGGAAGCACTGACTGACCTGCTTGCTCGCGGAACATATGCTAGGATCCGGCCGGGTCTTTTTCCCATATTTTTTTTGCTTAAGGCAGCGGCACAGACGTGATGTAAGCATTTCGTTTAAACGCTTGGTAATAAGAAGAGGCATTTTGGTCTTCGCCTTTTGATTTCGTTTCCGAACGAAGTGGCCTCTCTTGCCGCAGTTGTAAGACTGGTTATCCTATTGACTATATCTTCTTTTTTCTCCGTTTTTCATCATGAGCTCAACTTCGCTGAAAGCTCAACCCTTTCCTTTCAAAAACAGGGACTTTTTTAACATATCAATCAGGGACAATAGAAATGCCGACTAAGCTAGGGCTTTTTCGAGTGGAGGATTTGAAACCTTTAAAGCAAACAATTCCTTCCTTCTTTGTTGTGCCCACTCGGATAGGAGTGGGTAGTATATGAAATAGGAGGTGGAACAGGAGATTTCACTACCAGGTTTAGAAGACGCAGTGAAATCTGGTGCTGATGCTGATCCGGCATATTCATTCTTCTTTCAGATTAGCTAGTTTGTGAGGATGACTCGTTTTTTTCACCCGCTGCTTACTCACTAGTCTAGTAGCTTATAGCTTGATACAACATGCTTTCGCTACAGACATTTGACTGTACGTCTTGAGACTTTTCCGGATTGAATTTGTGGTCAGGCATACTGTTTTACCTAAAAAGTTGCATTCTTTAGGACAAGCATATCCTTTCGTTTTGAACATAAATCGTGGAGTGGTTGGTCGTAGGTGAGACCGCCCCAGGAAAATTTACCTTATCTTTACTGTAACTGTACCTGATCTTTCACCCTTTATCAAAAAATGTCAGGAGGAGGAACTCTCAATTGAATAAGCGTATCAAAATGAGGTGCAATTAGTCATTAGTCAATCGACCCTTTCCTTCTCCTGTCCTGTTGTCACGCAAGTTCTCTTTAAGGCAAGTGATAGAGCATTCTCTGAGTTAAACAAATTTTGAGAGTAGGAAAAGGTAAGCGCGCGCTGTCACTAAACGCCTTGAAAGCAATTTCTTACTCCTACTTAAGTAGGCATCGTAGGCATCTTAGGCTAGCAAGGAAAGCTTAACTCTATTCCTCGTATGATAAGTCCCTCTCCCATCCAAATAAGCAAGTTCAAGCTAGGTAAAAGACTAAGCTTAAGGCATGTCTTCCACTCAAGAACACTCTTGCGCAGAAAAGCAGGGCACAGTGGAATGAGTTTGAGAGCCGCCCTTATCTTATTTAGTCTTATTTAGTATCTTATTTAGTAGGAAGGACGCTTAAGCCGAACCGATTGACCTGATTAAGTAAAACCAATGCAGCCGAAGAAGTCTAACTCGCATCTATGGAACCAAGTCCTAATCCAAACGCTTTTTAGCAATGAACGGCTGTTACAAAACAGGCAGGAAAAAGTCTACTTTTAGCGAAGGCTACAAGCGCTAGCAAACGCTGTTTATTTTCACAAACCCTTTTTTATGCAACTGAAATTCAGAGATTCTAGTGAATCCATCATTGCTGCTCAACTATAGTGCTAAAGAATTCATATAACAGGGCGAGGTTCGTTGTTAGTCAGAGAATACCGGCAGGAATGAGTACAGCATAGTTCTCTATATTCATACTGTGAAGAACATGCGAAGCAGAGACTCTAGTTACTTCCTATACTCTTCCCTTCCGGAGGAAGAATGTAAAGCAGGGAAAGCCCATACTTAAGACCGCAGGGAGGAATGAACAAGTAGTACTAATGTACTACATTAGCAGTATAAGTAATTGACTGAAGGAAGTGCTACACCAATAGGACACTTATTTCATTTTAATTGTTGCCGATTGGGTAAATATGCATAACTGCGTTCCCAGAAGGCGAATTTCATATAGTCGTTTTCTCTGACATGATGGGCTCCAGTAATGAATGGGTAATGGATATGGAGAATCATGTGGTGGAGGACTACCATGTACGCGCAGGAAGGGATCGAAAAGACGAAGGAAATGGTGCTCTGCAAGAGTGAAGCTATCAAAGCCCCTAGTAAAGTCTTTCCCAAAGACCCCCTGAAGTTCTTTCTTGGAAGGATCATACTAATAATTATATATTATTATCATATCTGTTTATCCGTCCGAAGTTAGGTAGGTACCTGCTCTCCTTAATTAAAACCACCAATCCTCCCCAGTTTACAGACATTTCCTGTCAAAAAGAGGTGCAATTCAGGTATGTATCATATGGAAGATACTCGCTCCCTTAACTTGATTTTGAAGGAGGAGAAAGTCAAAGAATGGGTTCTTCACATTATAGCTTTTCGGATACACCAACCACGAGATAGATAGAATTCTCCGGACTATGAAGTCAGGCGATCGACCAGCTCAGTCATACGAGACGAAGCCTAACGGCTCCTCTTGTTGCCACTCAATAAGAAGAAAGCAAGGCCTTGCATGAGTCCGCTTCGGGATTGGCTATTCATTTTAGGTTTTTCCTTCTTACCTTCGTATTGGAACGGACTTCGCTCCAAGGACAGGCCTTATCGTTGGGAACTGTCTGCTTTACGCTTTTCATAGCTCCTATAATAGTTTCTAGTAGGCAGAGGAAAGCCTAACAAACACGGTGATCCATCTCGAGCAGGATCGCATTAGGTCACTTAGTTGAGCCTCGGTTTTAGACTCTGTGTAAAGAGGTTAACAAGGGACAGGGACCTTATCCCCGCAATTGAACCCAATTGAACCAAGGAAAGACGATCGCTTACTCTCTTTCTGCAGTTGACTTAAAGGTCTGTTCAATAGCATTTTGACAAGATAAGAGAGAGAGTCAACTCATCCCACCAATCAACCTACTTATCTGTCTTCCTCTTTGAGATTTGAGAAGGAAGCTCTAAGCCCTTTTGATTGGCCTTGTGTGATCAAGTTATCATGAGGGGACTTTCCTCGTTTGAGTTAATGCTTTGGAAGTTTCAAATATGACGCTCTAATTCATCCGGTTGAGGAGAGCGCCGATTCCAATGTCCGGCCAGCCGAGAACGATGCCCTTTCTTTGTCTTTCTCATGCCTAAGGCCTAAACCCTTTCTGCTCTTTGCCATTCCGAAGTCTCAGAAGAAGTTTCCAGTTGATTTGTTGGTGGTAAGTGAGCCGCTCCAGCCGCCTTTGAGACACTGGGGATTTTTTTTTAATGAGCTTCATGCTCTGGCTCATCGTGAAACCTTGATTTCGGGAAAGGGGGGAGATGATAAGAAGACTGGCTCCACTCATCGACAGGCTATGGGAATAAGAGCAACCGGCTGCCTTCGAATCGAGGGAAGAAAACAATGGAGGTTTGATTCGCCGTCAGAGGGAAGAGATTCGTAAGCACATATTCTCTCTATCTATATCCGAGCCAGATCTTCTCCGATCAATTGACTAGTAAAGTGCGGACTCTGCTTCTGGGTCTGAAGAGTGTTATTCAGCATTCTCTTACCTAGCTTTTTCTTAACTCTGAACCTCTTTTTTTTATTGGGGATCAAAGATTGAAGTTTAAGCTTGAAGTCACAAGTCAAGTAATGACCGATTCCCTTTTCTTGGACCGGTTACAAATTTGACTCAAAAGTGGGATTTATAAGTTATAACTAATATTGGTATTGGAATTGAAGCTATCCGATCGGAAAAGAAGGAATTAATAGCCTTTTCTTTTTTTCTCAGATTCGATAGAAAGAAAAGAAGTGAAATAAAAGAAGAGCCTAAAGACTTAGAAAACTAAAAGCTTTCGTTCCAAAGTTAGTACTATGCTTCTGTGTTTGAGATTCTTACTGAACTAGTTCTATTTCTTCCCTAGCGGACCCTAGCTTCAACTCAAATTTATACTTTTTTTAATTACAGGAAGCTGTATTAAAGATTAAGTAAGTGAAAATTCCCTATCTTCCAATCTCTTACATCACCAAATGCAGGTAGAAGTGAACCCACTCGTCAATTCTTTCTTAGAATTCGGCAATTACTCGATCAAAATGAGATAGTCAAAGAGAAATGGTAGGAAGAAAGAGCCGAAAGTGAGGACAGATTCTATCTAAAGGGAGCTCCCTTTTCTTCTATTTAGCTATCCCGCCCTTGTTAGTGCAATAAAGAGTTTGCTTACCGTAGCAAGCGACCTTTGGCAACAACCGGAATCGGTTCTTCGTTCTCTATCCTATCTAATAGAGGAATTCATTGGTTCATCTCCTGGTTTGAACCTTCCCTTTCTTTTTAGTCAGCCTCTCTACAATTAAGTTCTTTCATCAACAGAAGTTGCTCTTGTTGAAGAAGAGGAAGGGTGATGAGAAGGGATTAGACCGACTTTGAAGGATAGGGTTCTCAGATCCTAGGGAGGTAGCTAGTGAATCAAGTAGCGAATAGGGATCCTAGTAGGCTTGTATAGAGACTTTAGTAAGCCATTCCATTAAGTAGTTTGCTTTTCCTTCTACAGAGGGTAGCCCTTTTCTAGAAAAGGGAGTGCTTTAAGGGAAGCGAAGCATCTAAGCTAACAGAAGGGAGGTTTTTATCTGGGGATAAGAAAGACTAGACGAATGTCAGTTGTCAGTCATAAGTCCAATCTTCTTACCGGAGTTCAAAGTGAAAAGACTTTTTGCTTCTACTACTAGAAAGAAAGCCATAGGAAAGGAAGGTTATCCCTCACCCTCTACTCTTGGGCAGGAAAGAGAAGGGTTCTTATTGAAGAAGTCTGGTTATGTTATGCACTCCCCTCCTAATCCTAAGAAAGGGTTAGGATTAGATGGAATGTAACTAAAGTTCGTAGATAAGGGTGGCTAAGGGATAGCCTTAAATGAAAATTCAAGTAGGACCCACTATACTTCCTTACTAAAGCTTACTGGAGGAGGGAAAATTGCTAATAAAATCTAACTCAAGGGAAGAGAAGCCTTACGAGTAGGACGAAGGTAATCTTCTTCCGGGAGTGCTTTAGTAGTAGGCAGGTAGGAATTCCACTTCTGGAGTAGGAGTTGAGGATGCTAGGAAGGATGTGGATTTAGCTGTGAATGTAGCTTTAAATGAAGGTAGCTTCAAATGAAGCCTTTTCCCCAGCGATGGGCTGCTTCGGACTCAGGTTCAGAAGATGAAACAAGAGCAAGAGCCCCAGGAAATGACTTTCTAGGGGCCGAGTGGAAGTCCTATCTTGGAATCCGAGGTGCTAGGCTTCCTTCTCATAGGTAGGGAAAGGTACTTGTTGGGGGGATATAGGCCAAGAGAACCACATTGAACAGCTACTTCAAAAAATTCACATGAAGCAAATAGGTAAGAAAGGACTTCTTCTTATTCTTACATAGTGACTTCAGAAGTAAATGAAACTAGATTCACTCCCGGTGAAATAGAAATTTTCTTTCAGTTGAGGAAGTCAAAAAAGACTCTCTCTTGCTTTAGTAGCTGCTCTTCCAAGTAAGATTTAGACTTTCTCTTCTTTCCTAGTATAAGTCATTATCCTCTGAAGTTTAGGAAGATTCTTTTCTAGTCACTTCATTCTATTACCTCTGAGAGGTTGCATTCTTTCATTTTCTCGGGATTTATGGCAGCAAGCACTTCTTCTACTGTTTAGTTTGGTATTCTTCCTTTCACCATCTTTTCCCGAGGAAAAGACAAAGACGCGGATTCCACTTTTGAAGCGCCATAAGCTGTCCACTTTCTATCGAATCTAACAACCAACGTTAGGTTGTGCTGCGGAGAACAGACCACTCAATAAATTGACCGACATTCCCCATTTGAACTTCCTATGGGAACATCTCTGGTTGATTAATTCGGTTTATCTTATCATCAGTGACGAAGATAGCCTTCGCCCTCGACAAATTCTTTTATTGATGACATCGACTCGGACTCCTAGCGTAGGAACTTGATCATAAGTAGAAGTAACGGAACTGTCTTAGAAAGACGGAGAGATTGATTGCAGTAGCCCTCGGAAAGGACTAGGACTAGGATTAGGATCTATTGGAATGGAAGAGTTAGCGAGACAAGAGCAGCGGCAACTGGTTTAGTAAGAGCTGGTACGATAAGATCTGCAGCCTCTTTACTTGAATCTGTCCCTACTCTAAGTCTTTCTTAGCCAGTCTCCTCAATGAATCCAAGGCTTGGCAGAAGAAGGGCTGTGCTAGTGAATCGATTTACATATACCATCTAAATTCATTTAGTATTAATGAAGTGAACTTTCGGCAATAGCCGACTTCATCGAAGGAGCAGAAGAGGGGAGAGGAAGTTAAGGGAATGTTCTAGATCAGAGATCGAGGTGAGACCGATCCAAAGATCCTAACTCTCAGAGGAGGAAGTGAGTCGAGCGATAGGGAAAGAGCGTAGTAGTAAAGGAAGAGCCCACTTGCGTACTCCAAAGTGATACTAGTTCTTGGCACTGGGAAGATATCCTAAAGGGCTAAAGGCTAAGGAGCTATAGACGGAATTCTACCAGAAGTCTAGGCCCCTTTTTCGTAGTTAGTCTGGTACCAAGAATGGTGGAATAAGTTTCAAGGTAATCTCGTATTATAAAATTTTCTTTGTTATTGTTATTAAAATAGCTTGCATTTCCTGCTTCAAGGCGTTGGGTTGCTTTAGAGAACTATTTTGAATTCGTTAACTGAGGAAGAAAGCATAGGCAATCAAGAAAATCGGGTAGAAAGCTATGAAAAGGGGAAACCATGACGAAGGGTCGTACACATCCGTGATCAGTGAACGGAAGGAAGGAAGGGGGGTGACGGGACCAGACAAGGGCTAGTCTTGCAAAGTATAAAGCAGTTCACAAAAGCCTTTCGCTCGGTCTTTTTAGCCCAGAAGGTATGCCTTAGTAGATGGGTCTAGGATTGCTTACTGAAAATCTAAGGCAAAGCGCCAAGGCAAGAAGGCAGACAACGGATTCTAGGAACATTCCCCACCCTCAGCCCTTAACTCGGAACTAAACCCTTTTTGTTCAAGCTATAATCTATGTTTTGAGTTTTGAAAATATAAGAAGAAGCTGTGGGAATAAGCGGTGTTGGAGGCATTTCCGTTGCTACTGGTTCTTTGACAGGTTCACAGCTCCTACTCGTGGTTCTAAATCGTCCTCTCTCTCATGTCTATCTTTACTAGGGATCATGTCTACTTATTTTTCCTATGGATTCTTCCATTCCAAAGATGGAGGAATACCCAGCTTAGCTAAGGTAATCCTTTATGTTAATAAAATCTCTCTTTCGCTTTCGTAGAAGCGAATGGAAAAATTAGATTAGGGTGTAGGACTAGAAAAGTAATGAGACAAGTCGTAGCAGGGTCTACCTTCTTCTTATTGAGAAAAAAGAGAACTGTTAACATCATCTTACTCTTTCGAAATGCTTTTCATAGCGTATAGAAAGACTCTTTTGGTCCTGCTTTATTTCTTTGAACCTTGTAATAGTTATTCCAATTGTCAGTCTTATTTCACCTTTCTCTACTCTTACCTTCTCATTTTAGGCCTACCTTCTTTCCTCGATGATTTGTTTGGATAGACTTATTCTCCCAAGCTTCCTTCTACGATTCCGAACTCTGAAACGGAGTGAAAGAACCGAATCTCCGAAAGGAGCATTCGACTTCATCAGTGCGGCTAAGCTTTGAACAAGAAAAAGTATACGATACGCGCGAGAAGAAAGAGAGTGAATTAGATAGAGTTACCTACAGACGAAGGATGAGAAGAAATGGGGTAAAAAGCCACCTGGCTAAGAAAGAGAAAAGCAGAAGAACAAGTGAAAACGGCATTCGGGAGATAAGGTAAACTTTCCTTGCTTGGAAGCAGCTACAACAAAGATTGATTATGGACCTTAGATCACTAAAGGATAAGGCAGAATCTATCAAATCAAGAGAAGGCTACACTTGCGTGTTTTCGCGCTTGGTTGATGGAAGAGATGTCATCTAAGTTACAGGTTCCGCTTAAGAAGGCGAATCCATAATGAATGCGGCTGGACACAAAGAAAGGTTGGGAACTTATCTTTCTAATGGGATTGGTGACTCTGTCCCCGCTTCATTGCCTTCACAACCCACCTTTAGCTTCTCACTTATTTCCCGATAGCAGCATAGTAGCTATTTTTAAGTAATCCCTTTCGTCCCGGTACATGGCCTTGGCATGAACTCTATCCTAATCCGAAACAAAAAGAAAAGTGGAAGGTGAGCTAGATCGGCCAGTTTTGACACGACCGAACAAGCCGGCGTCGACTCAACGGCCTATTCTGATGAGATCAAGAAGAAAGCATGTTCCGCACTCACGTAGCTTAGAAGAGGTGCTGGTTCTCTTCCTCCCAATTCGAGGTGAGCTGAAGCTCCATTTTGATTTTGTATAACAAGCCTACTAAGCCTTTCAGATCCCGAAGAATTCCCTACCATGGCCATAGTTTTCACGCTCTTACGAAAAGGTCTTAACTTCAGACTCCACAAACGGACTTTTTGAGTATACTAAGGATTACCGCTCCGTGGGTATGAAAAGGATAAAATTTATGGTACGGTACCATTGAAGAGGGAAATCCTGCCCCTTATCATGCCTCGAATAAGGCAATTCACGAGGAAAGGTCCCACTCATACATTCAGATACATACATAAGAACCGGGGCAAGAACAAGACCTTTGTTTGTATTCTTCCGAGTATGATATTGGAAGGGAATAAGACCGTCTTGAAAGACAGCGAATCTTATAGGCGAGAAAGGCTCCATTTTGATCGGACAATTAGGTCTTCAAGCTGGTTTTTTCTAAAGATTCATCCTCTATCCCTTTTCTAGAAAAATAGATTGTGTTCCTTCATTAATTAGTCTCTCAGTTCTCTTAACTAAACTCTTCTTTCTTTTTCTTATTGATTTTTTCCTATTCCCGCAATGGACTTTTTCCCGGGCTATAGATCGGGCGACTTTCGGCATTCTTTGAGAGATCCTGATCCTGAAAGAGCTTTTCACTTTGAATGAGACTCGTACTTCTTCCAGTCGTCATTCAACCGTGTAAAAACTATGGAAAGGAATAGGCACTTCCGTTTTCCTACTTTGTCCTTTTTCCAAACTGATGCAAGGATTCGGCAGAAGTAGATGGAACCTTGTAGAACTCTTTTTCCAAGTCATTTCCAGCGGGCGTCTTCTAGTTAGAGTCTTCTAGGACCAGAATCAAAATAGCTTTTAGGTATAAGGATCCAGAGATAGAGTACCCATAAGACATCACTTGGCTTTGCTCTATTCTGAGTCTTCACTTCCCATGTTATAAATCTATGCATGGTTGCTTGCCCTCAAGCCTGTATACATCAGGGAGTGCCAAAGTCAAACTCGGGTATAAAAGCAGGTTTCTAATCCCAGTCAGACTCCACTCTCTCCCGAATTCATAAATCCCTCTTCCTTTTTTTCAAAAGCATACTACCAAAAGCTTATCCACTTCATTGACTCTGTCTCATGTAAGCTTCTAGATTCTCGAAATAAAAAGAATACGAAGTAAGAACCCATATATTTACCATTTCTTCCATTTTCATTTTTGAAAGGGTGGGAGTCTAGCTTGCTATAGGCATTGACGGAATGAGGCCTGTGACTTTTTTCCCTAAGTTCTTGACTTGACAAAGCGTCTATCCAACTTGAGATCCCGAAAGTATCCTATTGAGTAGTCAAACAAAGCTTCCTGAATTCCGTGAGCTATTGGACAGTCAGCCCGGTCAACTACTTAGTTTACAAATAAAGAACCTGGAGAATTCGCATTGAAGGAGGGTTTTCCGAAACAGAAAGAAAAAAAGGCTAAGATCGTACATCTCGCTTTGTCAACAGAAAAGGCTAAAGTCCTGTCTTCGGACTTTAGCTCTGCTCTTTTCTTATAGAGTCTTTCCATAAGTCAGAAAAGAGATCTGGACCGAAGGATTTCTCCTTGGCAGCTAGGACAGGCGTCTAGGTAAAAAGGATAGTTTGCAAGAACGGCAAGTGGAAAGAAGATCTTGAGCTTGTATGAGTCCCCCTCTTCTTTTTATCTAGAAAAGTCTTTCGATTTCGAAAGGTTTCGACTCACTAGTCTAGGTTACGGAAGGAAACCATCCTTTCTAAGAAAAAGCCTTCCCACTTGTGATGCACCTTCCCGCCTCCTGACTTTCTTCAAACCTTCATTCTCAAGATGGCCTGTATCTGTCACCCTATGTGTGGTAGAGTTAGATCAGCTAGAGCGACTTCTTGAACATCAGAATTCCTTCTATAACTGATTAGTTAGAAAGACTTCCTTCTCAGATTCACCTCAGTAAAGAGCAGGGGAATAAAGTGGATTTCTCTCAAGGTCGAGAGAATCTTCTTCCTATGTCTTTCAGCACACCTGGTATATCCTTTCTTTGTGATTTATTAATCAGGGCATTTCGATTGATGACTGAGAAGCTGTCCCATGAAAGATGAAAGGTTTTGTAGGTTGCATGTCACTTTCTGCTATAATTAGAATTCTGATCAAACTTTATTTGTTAAATGAGTGGATAGCGTCTTACTTTTGTAATATTCAGTTTAGTGGGGCTTTTCGAACTTACTTCTTGGTTCTCTCGTTCTTTATAGCTTCTGAACTCGGTTACAATATAAGTTTCTATATTTTCTATTTCCTGGGCCTCCTATACTAGAAGATTTCAGAAGTCATTGACAGCTCGTACTATTTCCTATTCCTAAGGAAAGCTGCTATCCAATAGTCCGCCTACGAAACTCTCCTAGCACAAGTGAATTAGAATGGATTATCTATGATGGATTTTGGATTGAGCACTGGGTGATTCAAACATAGCTCTTAGATCCGGATTCCTATATTCTGAAACTAGCCACGGATTATGAGAAAGACTATCCTTACGAGTAGTAGGGACTGACTAAGACTTTTCCACTTGACACGAGTTAGACCATCTTTTGGGATAGAGAGAGAGTCTAACCCTAGTCAAAGGAAAGAGGAAGAAGAAAGAAGTCCACCAAGGTTAAGAAGAAATCGGGAAAGATGCTGTATGGGGCAGCAAGTAGGGTAAGTCGTAGCAAAAGCATGGAACTTCTTTCGGAAAGAACAAAAGGTAGACACTAGGAAATGGGGCATTCCCCCGGGCATACGTAGAATGTTCATGAAAAGGAGCTAGTCAACATTCTCAATAGCAGGTATTGGAGGAAAGCCCATGGGGAAAGGTTAGAACATAGCATCATTCATTATCAATTATCATTAGGTCTAGGCAGATAAGAATGGAAGCAACTAGGAACCAGTATGAAGGTATACTTGTATAGCTTGGGACTAGGAAGAAGTGGAACCGGTAAGGGAGCCTAGCTAGTAGTCCAAGAGTTAGAACTATAAGAATCCTACTGATAGGAATATGTATATTTCCCTAGTGCATGGGATGAGACTCGAAACCTTAGTGCCTCCAACTTGCGGAAAGCCCCAACAAAGCACTAAACCAGCCCATGACGAGAGTTCCAGGGTAGAGACTATAGTTAAGAGATAAAGCGGGAGTAGCACTAAGAAGGCTAGAACTTTATAAGGCTCAAGGAGAAGATAAGTAGAAAACAGAGCTCGTTCGTTCGACTGAACGGTGATTTCGTAAAGACTTCGAAGCCAAGAGTCGGAAAAACGCAATTATAAGGCTAACTAGAATATAAGATTTAGGATAGTTCTAGGGAAGATTTCGAATTCTAAGGACGAGAGAAAGCCATCCAATGAAGTTCTTTTCTCTATTCCGAACCTGGAGCATATGGGAAAAAAGAATGCAGTAGTAGGTCTTACCTAGACCTAGAATCTTGGAGGAACTAAGTCCAAAGTAAGCAGTTAGACCTGTCTTCATTCATTTCACTCCCGATCCGAGATTCCACTTTCTAGATTAACTGAGACCAATGCACCTCATGTTAGATCCTCTATCATAGGTATTCCCTATGGAAAGCCTTCTTTCGATTATTAAAGAAAGCTACTCTAAGGTCTCGTACCTATTGCATCCACGCACTTTTACGAACTATAATAAGTAATAAGTAGAAAAACCTATCAGTCCTCGGTCTTGTCGCCCCAGAGAACCCATTCCCCTCTCAACAGAGTCTAAAGAATTGAAAGTGCTTTCCAGCTTCATTCAAAATGAGAATGCATGGACTAGGTTCAAGAAGAAATGGAAAGACCTCGTCGAAGTCGAATCGCGGACAGAGAGAACCCATAGAGAGTAGAGTAGGCAAGAAGTGGATCTTTCTCGTTGGGAAATGACTGCTTAGCCTAAGGGAATGAGATAAGAGGCCCAGATAATAATGAGGTATGCCATGAAGTCCGGGATTCAATATTTCGTCAAGGAGGAGTTCTCACCCATCTTTCTTTACTGGGAGTAACTCAAGAAAGAAACATAGAGAAGGAATGGATACCTAGAGATAGCACGGCTTAAGAAAGGCCCCTTTCTTCGTCTAACTCCATGAATCAGACAGGGAGGAGCTATGCTTAACATTAGGAAAAGGCTAAAGCAGACTTCTTCGTTTTTGAATACGTCCACGTCGGTCTTGGATACGAGATTCCGGGAAAGAGAGAAAGGGAGATTCTATACTCTTTTTATTATAAACTTTACCATACTATACACTTATTCCTTTCTATCTACCTATCTACTAGGACTAATCTCTGTGTAAGCATTCCTCTATCTTTTTATCGAGACTTATTAATATAATAAGTGGTAAATTACCCTTCCTCTTCCTAAGATTCAGATCTAACTTAGTTATACCAGCCTTTGCTTCAGTATTCTCACATATAGGATAGACTCTACAGCTTTAGTGAGGTAGGGAGGCTATGTTATGTATATTGTGGCATTCGCTATTAACTGGGGCTTACGCTTTCTAACCTTCTTGTTTAAGAAAGCAGAACTTCCCATTGAAGGTGAAGCTTCTAAAGCCTTATATTAGTATTAGCTTTTGAACCTATCTTTTTATCAAACATGTGTACTCCGAGGGCGGCGGTTCAAGGGTCGGTCGAGTGATTTCATACCTCGTACGATGTTAAGCTTCTAGGCCTCTCCTTCCAGTCGAGTGGCTACGCTCCTCGTACGATGTTAGCTTCTAGGCCTCTCCTTCCAGTCGAGTGGCTACGCTCCTCTCACGTTGTTCGCTTCGCTCCTTTACTTTTAAATTGAGTTGACTATCTTATTAGCCCCGGTCCGTGTCAGTTGATTCTTATCCAATTCCTTCTGCCCAGAACGATTATTAAACGAATGTTGAGAAAGTCCACACCTAACCGCAGACTAACGGTTGACCTACCCAAGTCCTATCTTTACTTAACAGTCACAGTGGAAAAACCTCTATCCGCGCGGGTATGGAATGTAGAATGGTTCGGTTACAAAGACCCGTGGAACTGGAAAGGGAATTTTCACTTCGAAAAGTAAATTCCGGTTGAGCTACCTGCGGCACCCTTTACTATCGAGCTACCAACTTCCCTATCGTTTTCACTCCTTCCTTACAGTCTTCATTCCCGTTGGTTATGATCAAGGTTGATCTTTCTTTGGTTCGATCGAGTCACTGCCTTCCTTCACTTTTCAATAGAATGACCGTCACGCCATTACTTGATTCAAGTACCCTTGCTTCACGCCATTTCTCCGTAACCGGATTCTTACTCAAGAGCTAGCTCTATTCGTTGATGTCAAGAAGGAAGCCACTTTCTTAGCTCCACAGAGGCATGAGGATCCCCTTACGATAACATACTTTGGCACTGGGGCATGAAGACTGAAGCTCCCATTATGTCGGGTCTTACTGACTCTAATTGAACTCTTCCGCGATGGTCGTCAGCCTTTACGGGCGGCTATCCGTCTTCAACCATCATTACTGTGCTGCTAAGGTATAAGGGTCAATCACCTGAATCAAGGCCTGAGAGTGAGCCCTAAGATTGATGATGCTCCTATGGATAAAGGCCTGTAAGCGATCTGCTTAGCTTCGATCTCTTCCTCTCCTAACGCTTCAAATCCCAACATTATACGCATTGTTCCATCTCTCTTCTTTCCAAGAAGTAGGTCTCACTGTTTAGCGAGTGGAGACACTCGGATTATGCTGGTGCCTTGGGAATGCTGACTTGAGTATGCTAGCTAGGATTGGAAGCTAATTCAACTAGGACCTCTTGTCTTTCTTTTCCTTAAGGATTCAATTTCTTAACGCGATTCAGTAAGTTGATCAAAGTAAACGAATAATGGAGTGACTAAGCCCTCCCAGTCTTGATACAAATGACAAATGGGGTTTCAGACTTAAAGAAAGCACTGTGGGGAAGGGAAGTGAACTAAAAGAAACGGTAGTCGTGGACTGGTATCGCAGTACTGCCTTGCCTACTTTTGGTACTTCTTATTGTGATCTCTCACTCAATTTCTCTATAAGTTTCTTTTTATTCTATTAATATAAAAAAAACATGGAAATGTTGAGTATAAGAGGAGTGTTGGCAGAGGAGGACCTAGGTCTCTAATCCGCACCTATTCTACTGAGACGGAGATCCTCCACATCGCTTCCCAAGGCTGCATTGCGGGCTCCTACCTCCACCCCCGGTCCAGGATCAGATGGCTCTCCAGTCTCGCTATCCTATGGTTTGTGGTTTGATGCCAAAGTCTTAACTCCTTCCTTACCTAAACTTCCGTGCCCTAGTTTATTGGCTCTTAGGTCTGTCCCTATAGCGTCAGTAAAGCCAGTAGTTCTCTTTTAAACGATTTGAGATTCCGTAAGTAACTCAGCGCTTCCAAAATCAGAGTCACGCTCTTTAAACGCCCTAAGAAAGAGGCGCCCCTTATCGACTACTAGATTTTCTTTTTTTTTGGTATGCCGCGGAGCGAGCAGAGCGAATGAACATCAATCCAACATGGAAACTTTCAATTTTGAGACAACGACTCTCTTTTTTATACTTTTTTCTTTATCATTCGGAAGGCTCAGTCCCACACCCTGACTTCAATGATGGGAACAATAAAGAAGCAAAAGAAGATGCGGAAAGCCCTCTGTCCGGCCAAGGGACTTCTCTAAGCGCAAGGCTCCTGTCTTCTCCCTTAGAGAGCGCATCGATTTACTTCGTTCCCCAAATCTCATTTCTGGCTGTCACCCCCCACCGCGTGTACGGATTAGCCACCGCCCCCCATTAGTGGGCTAAATAATTGTTTAGCCAATGATGGATTTCACACCTGGCGAATCTTTCACTCTACCTCCTCTTATTAAGACCATAGAATGTTCCTGCAAATATATCAAAAGAAACAGAAAGTTCGAATTCACAGCTAATAACATTCATTCAAGTCCCCGACCGCCCCATCTTTTCATTTCCTCATCGATCTTTTTCTGGAACTCCATGAGAGTGGGGATACGGTCCTTTTCGTCTAACTCGTCTACGTCGGAAAGAAACTTCACCTAAAGACGATTTTTTCCAGTTTCAGTTTATCCTCTACTCCCGCCTTTCGAGCCTATTCGTTTATCAACGATACGTATCTGAGTCTTGACGTCTTCTCTTTTCGCTCTATACAAGAAGGTGCCAAGCCTGATTGCAGCACTGGTAAGGGAAGGAACTAGCTTGACTATCATAGACTAAGCGGACCATTTGCTGCTTTCGAAGTTACTTGCCTTTCTTTCTTACTAAACTGACGTACCAGCCTGCCCATGGCATGGCTTAACACGTCATTAGTCTTATGTTCGGATAGGACTAGACAGTGATGTGATGGCTCACTGCCGAGCCTGGATTGAGGTACAACCCACAAAGGAGAAAATCCTTAGTAAAAGATACCATGTCTTCCATAAATTCCTCCTCTCTATAGCCTTAGGGATATTAAGGAAGTCAAATCTAGTCTTATCGTTTATCTCCTCAGAGTGAAGTGCCGTACGCTTTAGGTGCTAAAACGTCTCGTCTATAGATCATAAAATAAGCATCTTCCATAACTTCACATAGGTTTGACCGATGCTCTCAATAACTCAATAAATAGAAAGCGAAACAAGATGAAGCCCCATTGTGGATCGAAGACTTACTTATTTGGGCTTGGATAAAGAGAATTGGAAGGAACAGTCACAGTCTACTATCGCGCCATCTTCCTAAGACTATCTTTTAAGTATTAGCCAGCTGCAGTTCCCGCTTATGAATTTATCACCTAGCTCTAGGAACAGCGAACTTTTACTTTTATTTGATATTTTCAAGTGAAGGGGGTGAAAGAGGGGATTCTTCTTTCTGAATAAATAATAAGGATTTTCTCATACGATTGAGCCGCTAGAGGAATCGGCATCGCTACTAAATAAATCCTTTCGGTTTCATTTATGCTATGCCCCGCCCCTGACCTGCTGGGTTGGCTGAACCTGAATTAGAGTATTGATTGTAGCTTTGAAGTACGTGTAGGAGGACCACTGAACGAGTGGAATAAACGAAATGAGTGAACAAGCTATAGTTCTATAGACTAGAAGACTCAGATACGTATAGTCAATCTAGGTTATTGACTATACGTTGATAAACGAATACTCTTCGAGGGGATGAGTGAATACCTGGTTTATATAGGCGGCCAGATCGGTTGTTTCCTGAAACTAGCTGCTAGGCGTCATAGGGCGTGCGAAGGGTTTGACTTTCCCTCCTCAGTAGGCTCTGGTTCAGCTTCAGCCAGCTCAGTTTCTACCTCCAGAGGATCAGACGATTGGGTTCCAAACCTGTGGTTGAACACACAATAAGGATTTGGTGGAAGTTCAATCTTAACGGGGTAGCCAAGCACTCCAGGGGTAGAGTGCCCTTATCCGTATCCGTCAAAAGCTCCCCACACTCTAAAGGTGTCGACTGAGTGTTGTATCCCCCTTAAGGAAAGTGGCCGCCAGAGGTTGAGCATGACTTTCCATCTGGGCGTACAATAGGTGAGGGTAAGTTTCCGCACAAGCATGAATTTCATCAGCTCTTATTCCTATTCCTCTAGAAAGTCTCTTCTTCCTCGGCGACAGGTATTTCCGTTCGAGTTTGACTAAGGATACGAATTCTTCCCCTTTCTTTTAGGGTGAAGGGATGAACCTAGCAGCTTCTTAGTCTGAGGCTAACTCCAAGACTAATGTTTCTATTTCTGCTTCATTCACTTCCTGAACAGTTTTTGTGCCGGGGAAGGAGGACCTTGGCAGTTCATAATCATTTCTCCTTAGAAGAAAGATTCCTACGACAACTATACATGTGATTGGACTAGGTAATTATGTTCATAAAGAAGTAGCCCTTCCTTAAGCGTCCGTTCACCTCAGGCAATGAATACGGATTCCCTTGCTTCTACGACAGGGTTTGTGTGAAATGAGCAGCTTAGTAGGGAAAATTCCGTATCTCAACTCAATAGGTCGACCCGAGTCATCGCTATATGGTATGAGGAGTATGATAGCGCGAATAGCACAAGGAGGAAAGAGAGGGAGTGCAAACTTTAAGGGGTCGTGAGCGAGCAATGAATCAGGCATCGGTCGTAGAGTCCTTCGGATGTTGAATGGTCTGGTCAACTCGTTCCTGTGTAGAAAGGAAGTAACCCGTGGGTATCTTCTATTGATTAACGAACTGGGAATCAGAGCTCGCTCTTCCTTTGCTTTGGATCTTCGTGGAGCATCCATAAGAAAGCGAGGTCTCTCCTGCAGCTTTGCCTTTTTTGTCACATACTAAGGGCCCCTCTCTTTTTCCTTATCGCCTTAGCGCAGACAGGAAAATCGGCATTTCGAAAACAATTAAATTAATAGTAATAGAAGAAAGTTCCCATAA
>Ga0209795_10000741_pt1 | contig 23224 bp, 23 predicted proteins | sample AgamicOrMarz_FD_187166 | JGI IMG/M metagenome (GOLD analysis project Ga0209795, IMG submission 187166) | Agave microbial communities from Guanajuato, Mexico - Or.Ma.rz (SPAdes) (version 2) | ecosystem: Host-associated > Plants > Phyllosphere > Phylloplane/Leaf | place: Guanajuato, Mexico...
TTAAAATAACGTGTTCACCCACTAACTCAACAGGTGTAGTCAAAGACATCTTTATCTCCTTAATTGATATTAAAGTTTTATATTTTCAAAATTATTTATTTAACTCAGCCACACTGTACATGGCATCGGCTATGGTTTGATGACCAGATTTAGATAGCCCATCTGCCGCGCCTAAAATGTCTCGGCGTTCTTTATTTTGCCCAAGTTTTGATTTCCCTTGCAGCTTGGTAATTTCAATTTCTATTCCCACAATCGCTTTTAACATTGGTTCAAGATAGTCCTTTGGTGCATCGGACATCTTCCATGGTTCAGGTTGAGATGCTTCGTGAGTACGGGTTAAACGAGCCACTACACCGCGGACGTAACGTTCATCATCTCGAATGGTCACTTTGCCATAAGCATGCACAACCCTATAGTTCCACGTCGGTACTTGTCTATGCTGTTCATGTTTGGATGGGTACCAGTTTGGTGAAATATAAGCTTCTCCTGCCTGAAACACGACGAGTACCTCATCTCCATTTTTAATATCCTGCCAAACAGCATTATTTCGTGACACATGGGCATGTAGCATGCCAAATTTCCCTTCCTTTGCCTGTAACTCGAATGGGAGATGATTTGCATCTAAACCATTGCTTCCATGAGTAAAAAGCACCCCAAATGGATATTCTGCAATAAGAGAATGCAACACATCTAACCGGTTTTCTGCAAAATCATCAGGGATATACATGGCTCAAGACCTCGCTGTAAATATCAGGATTATTTATATTTTGTGTTGTAAATTTTCTGGTTTATGTGGTTTATTAAAAAGGACCACTTTGTATTTTTTTAAGTAGACCAGAATTATGGCAAGAATGGCAAAAGTTGTTGAACTTCCGTCTATTGCAAAGATTGATAAAAGCCAAGGAAAGATTAGTGCTCAACTGACCCAAGCTTTGCGTGAAGCTGTACAAAGTGGTGATTTACAACCCGGCGATCCGTTGCCTTCTTCCCGTGAACTGGCTTTAACCTTAGGTGTCGCTCGCGGAACCATTATTGAAGCTTATGATCAGCTTTTAGCTGAAGGTGTGTTTGACTCTCAACCACGAAATGGCACTTACGTGTCTCATGCTTTGACTAAAAAAACTACACCGCAAAATTCTCAAAAAGAAACCACACCTAGCGCAATCCCTTTGACCAAATCGGCACGTTCTTATGCCAAAGTGCTTGATGAATTTAAGCCACTTCCTCATGTTCCTTTTGCGGTATCTGTCCCCGTCGGTCGGACCCAACCAAGTGATATCTGGCGTAAGTTTGGTAATAAATTTAGATCACGAGGTGCAGGAATTCCTTCAGGATATGGCGAACCTCAAGGCGTGCTATCACTCAGAATTGCTATAGCAGATTATGTACGCCGATCACGCTCTGTTCACTGCGAACCTGAACAAATTGTAATTACTCCCGGCATTCAACAGTCACTTTATATTTGCAGCCAGATTTTATTTGAAGCAAAAGATGAAGTTTGGGTTGAAGATCCAGCTTATCGGGGGACCACAGCCATTTTTGAGCATGCCGTACAAAATATTCGTATGGTTCGTGTTCCTGTCGATGAAGAAGGCATTCAGGTTGAAACTGGCATTAAGCTTGCAAAACATGCACGTGCTGCTTTTGTGACGCCATCTCATCAATACCCACTTGGTATGCCAATGAGTCTAGCAAGACGTACTGCTTTATTGGCGTGGGCAAAACAGCAAAATGCATGGATCATTGAAGATGACTACGACAGCGAACTTCGTTATAACGGCCAGCCCTTCCCATCTTTACAAGGCATGGCGCCCGACCAAGTCATTTATCTTGGGACTTTCAGTAAAGTCTTATTTCCATCCCTTAGACTTGGCTATGCAGTATTGCCTAAAGAACTGGTAGCTCCTTTTTGTGGGCTTAGAGTATTAATCGATCGTCATCCGCCTGCAGCGGACCAACACGTTTTAGCTGCTTTTATTCAAGAAGGTTATTTAGAGCGGCATATCCGACGTACTCGAAATGTTTACGCAGAAGTCCGAGAATATATTATTGGTTTGATTGAACAATACATCCCTCAAGAACTGGCTTGGTTACAGCCGGGCGATCAAGGCATGCATATGGTGTTATGGCTTGCTCAGCATATTAATGATATTGACGTTGCAAGCTCAGCAGTCGATGCAGGCATTGCCATTAAAGCAATTTCACCGACATTTTCAAAAGAACAACAACGTCCGGGGTTAATTGTTGGCTTAGGCGATTTTGAACCCGAACTGATGAGACAAGCCATCAAAAAACTATCAAAGATTATTCAACAACATGACAAATCAAGTTAGATAAAATCTACAACAGCAACCATAGATGAATCGCAAATGGCCCAATTAATACCATTAAAATACCGGCAATAACCATAGTCAAACTAGCAATTACACCTTCTTCACTATTGCGCTGCTGTGCTCTAACTGTACCAAAACCATGGGCTGCATTACCAAAAGCCGCCCCATTTGCCACATTAGAACGAATTTTAGTAATTGCCAAAATCGCATCGCCACAAATCATACCGACCAAACCCGTAATGACGGTAAATAGAGAAACCAATGCTGCCGAACCGTGAATATCTTCCGCTAAAATCATGGCAAATGGCGTCGAAATAGAACGAGCCATTAAACTGCTGGTCACTTCAGGACTAAAATGGAACCACTGCGCCATTTCATAGGCAGACATTACGCCTACACTCATGCCCACAATAATTGCAATCGAAAGAACCCCAAGATTTTTACGAATCGTTTCCCGATAGCGATAAATCGGTACAGCAAAAGCAACCGTTGCAGGCCCTAATAAATTAACAATCCACTGCGTATCTTCTGCATAGGTTTGATATGAAATTCCAAAAATCGTCATCAAAATAATGGTAAGCACAGGCACACTAATCGCGGGTGATAACCAAAGTTTTGGATTTTTCTGATAGATTTTCTTTGCCACAACATAGGCTGCCAAAGTCCAGATCAGACAAAGAATTGACCAAATATTCATGTCATTTTCTCTTAGATATGCTTATGTTGAAGACGTTTTCGAGCATGCAAATAAGCTTTCAAACGATTGTAATAGTGAATGGTCAGACATGTACTGAGCATGACTGAAATGGTCCCAACCGCAATGCTCAAAACAATTTGCCAGCCTTCGGTTATAAACAATGTTTTATACTGAACTACGGCAACCACAACAGGCACAAAAAACAGTAACAGCTCACCTAAAACAACGGTTGCTCCCATTGCCACTTGATCCATTTTGATAATTTTAAAGAACAGGCATAAAAGCAATAAAAACATACCCAAAATGCCTGCCGACACAGGTACGCCAAGTTTTTGATGTAAGAGATATCCGATCCACCAAAAACCAGCCAAAATCAAAATTTGTTTAACTAAAACTAAAAGTGAAGGTTGTGTGGGTGTGCCAGAAGCAGATTCAGTACTCATTTTGCGAAATTAAATGGTTAACTACACTATTATGCTATCTTGGTTAAAGCTGCTAAATATGAATTATTCATGTTAAAATTATTCAAAAATGGAATAATCTATTCTTTATTATGCTTTCTCTAAAATCATTACAATGCTTCGTTACACTGGTAAAAACTAAAAGTTTTACCCGTACTGCTGAAGAGTTGTATCTGACTCAGCCCACCATTAGTAAAATAATACAGCAGCTTGAAGAGCAGCTTCAGGTACAGCTTTTGGTTAAACCTGATCACGGTCGAAAAAGACAAATTGAATTAACCCAAATTGGAGAACGCATTTATCAACATGCACTCGAGCTTCTTCAGGCAGAACAGAACATCTTTCTTGAGATAGAAAATTATCAACAATTAAAAACAGGTACTTTAAAACTTGGCGTTCCACCTTTAGGTTCGCAGCTTCTAACGACTGCCTTGTTTGATTATCACCAACAGTGGCCTGATATTGAATTGGCTTTTATGGAAGTGGGTTCACGCGGTATTGAACAAGCTTTACTTAATAACGAGTTAGATGTTGGCGTACTATTGCAGCCTTTTGATACGCAAATTTTCAATAGCATTGAGCTATGTAACTACCCTTTAATGGTCCTTTTACGTCGTGATGCCACTTGGGCAACCCGTAAAAAAATAAATCTAGAAGAGCTACAACACCAATCATTTTTAATGTTTCCTGAAAATTTCTCTTTAAACAGTATTATTCTCGATGCATGTAAGCAGCATGGTTTCTATCCGACCATTGCGTGTCGTACTAGCCAATGGCATCTTCTGGCAGACATGGTGTTACAACGTATGGGAATCGCGCTTCTTCCTCAATATTATACCGACATGCTTGACCCTAGTTTATTTGCAGCAGTACCACTCGAAAAACCAAATATTCAATGGCACTTAGTGATGGCTTGGAAAAAGAATCTTCCTGTCTCACCAGCGGTACAGGCTTGGCTGAGTATTGTCCGTCAACATTTTCAACACATTAAGCCCTAACTTTGAACACTGAAATGGCTTAATTCAAAAACTGATAAAGCTTTTCCACAAAAAAGCTACCCAATCTTGGATCAGCTCACTTAGACTAGATCCGATTGTTTTATGACATGGACAATAATAATGAACAATGAGCATTTTAAGCTGTACACAGATTCACAATTTTTAAGCCCCTATGCGTTTACAGTTTTTGTAGGGCTACATGAAAAACAAATTCCATTTGAAATAGCGACCATCAACTTAGGCCAGCAAGGCCAGTTTGAAAAATCTTATGTAGCAAAGTCATTAACTGCCAAAGTGCCTGTACTTGAGCATAACGATTTTGCCTTATCAGAATCTTCTGCCATTTTGGAATATCTTGAAGAGCTTTATCCAAACACATCTATTTATCCAAAAGATATTCAAGCACGCGCAAGAGCAAGACAAATTCAGGCATGGCTCCGATCAGACTTAGTGGCACTAAGAACTGAGCGTCCAACCGATGTTATTTTTATTCAGCCCACCTCCACTCCACTTTCAGAAGAAGGCAAAAAAGCAGCCGAGAAACTTTTCTTTGTTGCAGAAAAACTTCTTGCGTCTGATGCTGAATTTCTTTTTGGTTTATGGAGCATTGTGGATGCTGAACTTGCCCTAATGTTACAACGTCTTATTCAAAATGGTGATGCTGTACCAGAACGTTTAAAAAACTATGCATTACAGCAATGGCAACGCCCGAGCGTACAAAAATGGCTTGCATTGCGACATAACTAAACCCTTATATTTCAACCAAACATGAGATAAAAAATGAGTGATTCAAACTATATTCCTCCACAAGTTTGGCAATGGACTGGAGAAAAAACCGATTTAAACCAGCCGACCTCAGGCGCTCGCTACGAGCATACACTTCCTGTAGGGAAACATCCGCTACAGCTCTATTCTTTAGCAACGCCTAATGGTCAAAAAGTTACTATTTTGCTTGAAGAGCTTTTAGCATTAGGACATCAAGATGCTGAATATGATGCTTGGCTCATCAAAATTGGTGAAGGACAGCAATTTGGCAGTGGCTTTGTAGAAATTAATCCAAACTCTAAAATTCCAGCATTGGTTGACCATAGCCAAAACCCGCCATTAAGAGTGTTTGAGTCTGGTTCAATTTTGCTTTATTTGGCTGAAAAGTTTAAAGCTTTCATTCCAACAGATATTGCTGCACGTACCGAATGTCTTAACTGGTTATTCTGGCAAATGGGCAGTGCGCCATATTTAGGCGGTGGTTTTGGGCATTTTTATGCCTATGCCCCTGTTAAAATTGAATATGCAATTAATCGCTTCGCCATGGAAACAAAACGCTTACTTGATGTGTTAGATCAACATCTAGCAAAACATGAATACTTGGCAGGCTCTGAATACACTATCGCGGATATTGCTGCATTCCCTTGGTATGGTGGTCTTGTTAAAAACTGGGTCTATAACGGCGCGGAGTTTTTAGGTGTCGATCAATATAAAAATGTTCAACGTTGGGCAGATGCGATTTTAGCGCGCCCAGCGGTTCAACGCGGTCGTATGGTCAATCGTACTTTTGGTGATTTAGCAACCCAGTTGCATGAACGCCATGATGCCAGCGATTTTGAGACCAAGACTCAAGATAAAGTTTAATCATCATTTTTAAACAAAACCCACTTTTGCTCAAAAAGTGGGTTTTATCATTCTTTCAATAAAAATCTTATTGATGTAAAGAAAGTCCCTTTATTGCTTTATCAACTGCCTTTTTAGGTCCTCTTAACGCCACTCCGACTAAATTTAATTGATTCGCATCGTCAGCCAAAAATACAGCCCGATTATCCTCATCATTTCCTGTAGAAAACATGGCATGGACATAGGGAATAATCGTTAAATCTTGCTCAATTGCTTTCCGATGCGCTTTTTGTAGCCCTGATAAATCTCCCTCAAATACCAACATCGGCTGCCCTAGCATGTTTCCATACTCATAGCCATTCGCATCGATATAAGGTTTACCCAACATTTCAGGTACAGCAGAGGCAATGCCCGTTGCTAAAAAAGCCACCACATTTAATCTCTGCCATGTCGCAAGATCATTACGGACAATCAGCGCAATTTTTGTATCAAACATAAACCCCTATCCTGAGTCATAACTTTAGGTCGCTCATCATGACTCACTCAGATTTTTCTAGTCTTGTACGTTTGTGCAGAAGCCATCACAAACGTACAAGACCCTAAATTTACGAGCCACTATGCTGGGTTGTTTTTGTTTCAGTAGATACGTTATGGAAATCTTTTTTTATACCTTAAGTGTGATGTATAGCCCCGGGCCAGTAAATTTTATGGGACTAAACGCTGGGCTAACAGGACAATTCAAAAGAACAATTTATTTTTTTATGGGTGTCGGTTGTGCAATGCTGATGTTATTCATGATTTTTGGATATATTGGCGCCGCGTTCATTCCACAAAATGCCTTGCACTATATTGCATTGTTAGGTGCACTTTATACATTTTATCTTGCATATCAAATGCTAAAGACAGATATCGATATGAGTGATGAAACCACTGAAGTTCAGACCTTGTCTTTCTGGAATGGCTTTTGGATACAAGCCTTAAATCCGAAAGGGATATTAGTTATTTTGCCTGTTACAACAATTATGTACCCAACAGCACATATTACTGGCATTCAAATCTTTTTAGTGTCATTGCTCATTTCGATTGGTGCAGCAGGTGCACCCTGCCTTTACTCTTGGGCAGGTGCAGTGTTAGGCAAAAAAATCAAAAATAAAATTTGGTTTAATCGCCTCAACAAAGCCATGGGGTTGATGCTAATCGTTTCCGGCATATTTATGCTTTATGATTTCTTAAAAGGCATACATCTAATTTAAATCAAAGTTGAGGTCAGCCTAAAAACAAACTGACTTTTGAATAGCTTGTTTAACAAGAGAGCTTATTGATCATCCGCCATCTGGCTGGAGTTAAACCGAACGCTTTTAGAAAATGACGTGTCATATGGCTTTGATCAAAAAAACCTGCAATTAAAGAAGCTTGAGTCAAAGACTCTCCATACATCAGACAAGACTTTACTACTTCCAGCCTACGCATAGTCATATATCGATGTGGACTTGTACCAAATAGCAATCGGAAGTCCCGTGACAGGCTCCAGCGGTCTCGTCCCACATTTTTTTCAATATCATCTAAAGAGATATTTTCATATAAAGAGGCATGTATAAATTCTCTGGCGCGCTCCGCAGCAACATAGTCATAAGAATGTGAAGCTCGCACATTTTTGCCAGAAACTTCATAAAGAGTGGTTGCCAAATCATAAAGAGCATCTTGGTTTTCTAAAGGGTCGATATGTTGATCCATCCCTTGTAATAAAACATCAGTTGCCTTAAATAATCGAGGGTCATGACTCAAACCATTCTCAAAAAATGGTAAAGGCTTACCCTTCATAATTTCCTGCAATGTCTCAGGTTTTACGTACACCATCCGGTATCTAAAACCTTCACGCGTACCTGACTCTCCATCATGTTTTTCATCAGGATGTAAAACCATCGTCATACCCGGCTGGCTATGTTTCATCTCTCCACGGTAATGAAAGCTTTGAACACCTGTTAATGTTCGACCAATTGCAAAAGTGTCGTGGCGATGCGACTCATAAGCATGATCAGTAAAAAAGGCTTCAATTCGTTCGAGACTATTAGGGTCAGAATTTCTAACAATCCAATCATTTGCATGGGGTAATTCAATCACATATTCACCAAAATTTTATATGTGCTAGAGAGCATTCTATCTATACGTTATACGCTATCGTTATTTTGAAAAATAGCCTGTATATAACTCATTCAGCCAAGCGACAAAAACGCGTACGCGTGGCGAGAGCTGCCTGTGCTGCGGATATAAAGCAGAAACTGACATCTTCGGGATTTCCCATTCAGATAAAACCTCAATCAGTTGCCCATCTTTTAATTCATTCGCCACATGATAGCGAGGTACCTGAATTAAACCTGCCCCACGTAAAGCAGATAATACATAGTTTTCAGCATCATTTACCGCGATCCAACTTTTCAAAAAATAATCTTGTTTTTTGCCATTCACCATCAATTCGAATGGATAATTTCGCCCGCCTGATGTCGAGAAGAAATTAACACAATAATGTGATAACAACTCTTCTGGTTGCAAAGGTGTTCCATGTTTATTTAGATAGTCAGGACTTGCACAAATGACTTGTGGCATATCGACCAAATGCCTAGCAATTAAAGTGGAATCATCCAAACGCCCTGCTCTCACCACACAGTCTATCCCTTCCCTAATCAGATCAACCAAGCGATCACCCGTACTAATTACGAGTTCAATGTCGGGATATAAATCATGAAATTGATCGATATTGGGTAAAACAATTTTAGTTGCATGTGCGCCTGATAAATCGACACGTAATAAACCACGGGGCTGTGCAATTACATTACGTAAAGATGATTCTGCATCATCGAGTTCCGATAATATTTGTGTACAACGCTCATAAAATGCTTGTCCATCTAGTGATGGTCTTACATGCCGAGTCGTCCGCTCTAGCAAACGACACTGTAAATTATTTTCTAACTCTTTAATGGCATTACTTGCTGTAGCGCGTGGGATATTTAGCTGATCGGCTGCCTGACTAAAACTACCCAGCTCTACGATGCGGGTAAAAAGTTGTAAGGTATCAAATTTATCCATAATGCTCGCTTTTAACCCTATCTATTATTAATATATATGGAATTATCTTATCCAATTATGAAGATTTATTCCATATTTCTATATTATTAAAATAAGCCATACCTACTCAAACAGGCAATCTAAAAATGAATATTTCAAATAAGACAGCTCTTGTTACTGGTGCTTCACGCGGTATTGGTCGTGCTATTGCTGAACGCTTAGTCCAAGATGGCTTTTATGTGATTGTTAACTATGCAGGCAATAAGGTTCATGCCCAAGCAACTGTAGATCATATTATTGAGCAAGGTGGTCAAGCCTCTGCCATTAAAGCCGATGTTGCAAATGAACATGATGTCAGCCGTTTATTTCAGCAGGCAAAAGCCATTAATGGTCAATTAGATGTCGTGGTTCATAGCGCAGGCATTATGCCTATGGCAAAAATTACACCTGAAGCTCTGCCTGATTTCGATAAAGTGATTCATACCAATTTACGGGGTGCATTTTTAATATTGGCACATGCAGCCGAAACAGTGCCGGATGGTGGCCGAATTATTACGCTTTCAACCAGTGTAATTGCTAAATCTTTTCCAGCATATGGCCCCTATATTGCATCCAAAGCAGGTGTAGAAGGCTTGGTACATGTGTTAGCAAATGAGTTACGCGGCCGAAATATTACTGTAAATGCAGTTGCTCCTGGTCCAACAGGTACTGACCTTTTTTACAATGGAAAAACTGACGAACAAGTGGCCACAATTGCAAAACTTGCACCATTGGAAAGAATTGGAACACCTGAAGAAATTGCCAGTGTAGTTGCCATGCTAGCTGGCCCAGATGGGCGTTGGGTAAATTCACAAGTCATTCGAGTAAATGGTGGATTTGCTTAATTTTTTTAAATTAAATTTAATCTAAGTTTGGAATATGTAAAGTATATTCCAAGCTTATAACATGGTTAAGATGTAAAAAGTATCACATCTAATTAAACGAACAACTCCCAAATTAAACGAACTGCTATCCCAATCAGTAATAGCCCCATAACTCTCTCAAAATAACCCCCAAACTCTAAAAAACGTTTACGTACAATAGGCTGTGCAAACAGCACACTCACCACCATAAACCAGAGTGCATTAACCATACACATCCACACTCCATAAAAAGCCTGAACTTTCATCGGTGTGGTGGTACTAACAATTGTCGTAAAAATTGCCAGAAAAAAGATGGTGGCTTTCGGGTTTAATGCATTAGTTAAGAAACCCATCGTAAAAGCTTTAAACAAACTTGGAGCATCACTATCAGTTTGGTTATTGATCTCAAGATTTGTATTCGGCTGGCTACGTAAACACTGCCAACCCAAATAAATCAAATAAGCTGCTCCCGCTGTTCTGATCAGTGACATGATCCATTCACTTTGCTGGATTAAAAAACCGATCCCGACCAGTGTATAAAACACATGAACCGAAATTCCGACACCAATACCAATTGCAGTCAGACATCCAACTATGTAGCCATAGCGCACACTTTGTCGGACCGTAATTACAAAATCTGGTCCCGGTAAAATAACAGCCAAAAAATGAATAAGAGCTAAAGTTAAAAACTCATGTCCATACAACTGCCACATCTATTCAATCTCCTCAGCTACGCTATAACTAACACTTAGTTTTCCTTTCTTAAACTGATAAGATTGAATATCTATAGGGCCAATATCCCCTAATGCTGCGACATGAGTTCCACCACATGGAAATGCAGGAAAATCTCCAAAATTAATTTCACGAAAACCATCAGCATGTTGATGCAGATTGGCGGGAACATTAGCTTGAATATATTGAGAACATTTGTTCTGAAGCATTTCAGCATCAAGTTGTTCAACCGTGTCTAGAGGAATAAACTGAACCCTAGCATCATTAGGCCAGTGCTGAGCCTTTGTGGCTTGCCAGCCGAATAAATGCATTACATGGGCAATAAGATGCCCAGCCGAATGTAATCGACTATGATAATGGCGTTTCTTTTCATCGACTTGTGCGAATGCCGCTCCTAACCCAACAGGCTGTGTGCAATAATGAATGATTTCCCCTTGTTCAATCCCAACATGAACAACATCTGCCTCTGCAATTTTTCCCGTATCACTTGGCTGTCCACCACCTTGAGGATGAAATGGTGTTGCGGATAAACGCACTGCAAAACGTCCATCTTCACATGGGTTACACGCTAGAATTTCAATCTCAGCACTTAGTACACCTTTTAAATACAATGCTTGTGTCATACTTTTTCACACACCCCTTAAGATGAAAAAGATTGTATTGCGATTTCTTAGGCGCGATAATCCAATTAAAATCCAAATAACTTTTGCCTCATGAGCACAAATCAAAGTCTGGTTCTATTAAATGAAATGGCGACTTTCGTTAAGGTTGTCGAATCGGAAAGTTTTTCTGAAACTGCAAGGCAGCTTGGTACCACACCTTCTGCTATTAGTCGTGCTATTGCTCGTTTAGAACGTGCACTAGGCACCCGACTACTCTATCGAACCACGCGAAAGCTTCGTTTGAGTGAAAGTGGCCAACAGGTGTATCAACGTTGTTTAGACATGGTGAATGCAGCTCAAGCGGTTATGGAAAGTTCTGGGCAATTTCATGTCGAGCCAGAAGGCGTTATTCGCATGAGTGTTCCTAAAGCCGTGGGGCATTTTATGATTCATCCGCATTTACCCGAGTTTTTAGAACGCTACCCGAAAATTGATATACAAATGCTTTTAGAAGATCGCTATGTAGACTTGATTGATGATGGCGTCGATTTAGCACTTCGAATTACAGAGCAACCACCAGGTGGGCTGATGGGAAGAAAGCTGATTGATATTGATCACTTGGTTTGTGCTACGCCTGAATATTTGGCAAAGCATGGCAAACCGAACCACCCTCATGATTTAAAGCAACATGAATGTATTTACTTGGGTGAACAAGCCAGTGACTCAAAGTGGAAATTTCAGCAAGGAAATAAATCCATAAGTGTTGCTGTGCGTGGGCGTTATGCTGCAAACCATACGGGTGTGCGTTTGAGTGCAGCATTACAGCATTTAGGTGTTGCGAGCTTACCGTATTTTGTAGCCCGTCATGCCCTACAACAAGGGAGCTTAGTTCAGGTTTTGCCCAACTGGGATTTTAAGACCTATTACAGCGGGGGGCTTTGGTTACTCTACCCTCCTACACGGCATGTTCCGCCGAAATTAAGTTTATTAATTCAATATTTGGCGGATAAATTAGCAGTAGAGCCAACGTTATTGAAAATAAAGTAAAAATATTTCTGTAGCTAATTTAGTTAAAATCATCTGCAAATTGTAAAGTAACTCAATAGATTACCACCTAGCAAAATCCATAAAAAATCGGACAACAAAGTCCGATTTCTATTCAATGATTTTTAATATCTTGTTTACTTTCTAAGCACATCGCCAATACTTGGGTCTTTATCAAAAACCGATTTAGCATATGGACAAAGTGGAATCACCTTTACGTCTTTTTCACGAACAAAAGCCACCAAAGCATCAAGTAATTGGCGGCCTACCCCTTGTCCGCGATAATTTTCATTTACATCTGTGGCATCAATAATTAGCATGCTTTCGCCTGCCCATGTATAAGTCATTTCGCCTGCAACGGTTTCACCATCAAGTAAGCTAAAGCTGCCGTGTTTTGTATCATCTTTTTGTTGAATATTCACAATGAATTCCTCGTATTACGACTCATATTTATTTAGAAATGACTTTGTATAATCTTTATCTATAAGAACAAATCTAAGTGTAAAAAAATAGCCTGTTTTTAGCAGCGAGTCTGTATGCTTTTTAAATACAATTCATGCATAAAACTCATAATTCTATTCGTAATTCTGTGCCTAATCCTTTCAAACTATTGCTGTTAAGCTCTCTGGCCAAATTGATTCATTTCTTACATGAACATTCAAAGGTTTTATAATCGGAACTTTTATGTCTTCTTTTCGTCAAATTGAGCAGAACTTACAGGAAAACAATACACCCGCATGGGGTGCCGTATTTGTAATGTCACTCTGCTGTTCAGTATTAATTGCTTCGGAGTTCATGCCCGTCAGTTTACTCACGCCAATCTCTACAGATTTAAATATGAGTGAAGGCCAAGTCGGTCAAGCTATTGCCATTTCAGGCATTTTCGCTGTTATTACCAGTCTATCAATTAGCCGTGTTTTTAAAACATGGGACCGACGCCCTATCATGCTGTTGCTTACCCTACTCATGATTGTTTCAGGCATTATCATTACATTTGCTCATTCTGCTGTCTTATTTATGTTGGGCCGTGCAATTTTAGGTGTGGTGATTGGTGGTTTTTGGGCGATGTCGACATCAATTGTTATGCGACTCGTTCCTCCACTTTCAGTACCTAAAGCACTCGGTTTGTTAAATGGCGGAAATGCCTTAGCGACAACCATTGCTGCGCCTTTAGGCAGTTTCCTAGGCTCAATCATTGGTTGGCGTGGTGCTTTTTTCTGTATTGTGCCAATTGCGGTTTTTGCGCTTATTTGGCAATTTAAAAGTATGCCGGCTCTTCCAGCAATCTTGTCAGTTGAGAAATCTAAAAACCCTTTTGGCCTGCTTAAACGTCCCATTGTCCTGTACGGTATGTTAGGTGTTTTATTGCTCTTTATGGGGCAATTCGCACTCTTTACCTATTTACGTCCATTTTTAGAAACTGTCACTCATGTCAATGCAGCCCAACTATCTACCTTATTATTAATATTAGGTGTTAGGCTTAGTGGGTACGTTCCTTATTAGTTTGATGCTTCACCGACATGTTTATCGTTACCTCATCATCATTCCCTTCATCATGGCAGGCATTGCGGGAGCCTTTGTGCTGGGTGGTCAGCATATATGGTTCGTTGCCATATTGATGGGTTTATGGGGATTTATTGGAACGTCGGTACCTGTTGCTTGGAATACTTGGCTGGCTCAAACATTACATCAAGATGCCGAAGTTGGCGGCGGTTTAATGGTTGCCATTATTCAGTTTGCAATTACTTTGGGAGCAACGCTAGGCGGCGTGTTATATGACACACATGGCTATACCGCGACATTTTATTTGAGCGCTATTATTTTATTGTTAGGGTCTATAACTGCTTTTCTTACATGGCGTAATGCTACTCACGCAACACATCAATAACCAATCTTAATGCAGGTGAAAGTTGTCTGCGATGTGGGTAGTACAAATGGTATCCGGGAAACTGGATACTGTACTCTTCCAAAACTTGAATCAGATTACCCTCTTTTAGATCTTCTCGAATCAAATCTTCTGGAATATAAGCAAGTCCAAATCCAGCTCTAACCGCCTCGACGATATCGTAGCTTTCATTAAATATCCATTGACCCTGAATTTTGATTTTTGTTTCTTGACCATCTTTGACAAATTCCCATGCATAAACACTGCCTTGGGTTGTTAAACGAAAGCCAATACATTGATGACTCAATAAATCTTTCGGTGTTTGTGGAATTCCATATTTTTCAAAATATGCCGGAGTTGCTATGACCACCATTTTGACATCTGGGCTTATACGTACTGCAATCATGCCATCAGCTACGCGGCTTCCGAAACGAACCCCTGCATCAAACCGCTCTGCAACAATATCGACCATTCCACTATTGGCAGTTAGTTCAACTTGTACATCTGGATACTCACCTGCAATCTTTTTAAGTTTTGGAATCAATACTTCCCGTATTGCATGACTACTGGCATTAATCCGAACCGTGCCGGCAGGTTGGTCTCGAAATGAAGTTAATAGAGATAATTCATTATCAATCTGATCGAAGCTGGCACTAATGGTTTGTTTCAACCTTTCACCTGCTGCTGTTGGTGAAACACTACGGGTGGTTCGAGTCAAAAGTAACATGCCTAATCGCTCTTCTAAACCGCGAATGGTATGGCTTAGAGCAGATTGTGAAATTCCCATTTTCCCAGCAGCCTTAGTAAAACTACCCTCGCGAGCCACCATGAGAAAGGCATAAAGATCATTATAGTTTTCTTTATTTATCATCTGCTTTATCTCTTATTCAGGGTCAATCTCATTATAGAGCATAAAACCATTCATGAATATTGCTCATAAGTTCATGTTTGTTTTTTAGACTAATTATTAAAAAGAAGATTCGTTAAAATCCATATCAAGCAGTAAACATGAAGATTTAAATAAACTGAGGCGATTATTATGAGTCATTTTTATTATTGTAAAAAATTAATAAATTCCACTCATATCTTTACGTTAAAGAATAAATAGTTTCATCGCATTTATGTGCTTGTTTCTTAAAGAAGTGAGGTAATTTGATATGGCTAATCATAAGTTTTTTAAAGGCTTAGTCAGCCTATGTGTTTTGTTCTCAGTTACTTCCGCCTCTTATGCAATAAAGCCTCAAGGTAAAAATCAACAAAGGGTATCGATGATGAAAATCCGTATTGATATTGATGGAACACAGCAACCGTTATTTGCCACATTAGCCATGGCACCTACTGTTCAAGATTTTATCAAACAGCTTCCACTGACATTAACACTTAAAGATTATGACTCTACTGAAAAAATAGCCGATCTACCCGCCAAGCTAACTACGCAGAATGCGCCTCATGGTTATGCGGGCAAGGCTGGTGATCTTACCTATTATGCTCCGTGGGGCAATCTGGCTTTTTTCTATAAAGATTCTCATGTTGGCTATGCCAATGGTCTCATTTTTCTTGGGAAACTGGATGCCATTCCTCAACAATTTAAGCAGAACCAACCGATCAAAATTTCAATTTCTCAAATGAAATAAGCGTGAATTAATCTCCCCCTTTAAATGGTTTTATTGAGGTATCTATGACTACATCTCCCTTGTTTAAAAAGCTTAAAACCCATACGGCGGCTGCAATTTGTGCAGCAACTATTGGTCTATTTTCTTCAACTTCTGGTATGGCGGCCGATATGTCTAATGGTGCAAATAACTTCTATCAAAGTCAGCAAGTGACTATTCAAAAGGTGACTTTTAAAAATCAATACAATATGGATATTGTCGGCAATCTGGTTATTCCCAAAAAACTGAATAAAAAGGTTAAAGCCCCTGCGATTGTAATTGGTCACCCTATGGGTGCTGTCAAAGAACAAAGCTCTATGCTTTATGCACAAAAGCTGGCTGAACAGGGTTTTGTAACCTTAGCAATTGATCAATCATTTTGGGGTGAAAGCTCGGGCCAACCAAGAAATGTGGTTGCACCAGACATTTATGCAGAAGCGTTTAGTGCCGCTGTAGATTATTTGGGAACACAATCCTTTATTGATCGTGAACATATTGGCGCTCTGGGCATTTGTGGAAGTGGAAGTTTTGTCATTAGTGCAGCAAAAATTGATCCGCGTATGAAAGCGATAGCAACTGTCAGCATGTATGACATGGGCGCAGTAAACCGCAATGGCTTACGTCACTCGCAAACCTTAGAGCAGAGAAAGCAAAATATTGCTGAAGCCGCTGCACAGCGTTATGTTGAATTTACAGGCGGTGAGAAAAAATATACTAGCGGCACTACGCATCAGTTAACAGCAGATACACACCCTATTCAACGCGAATTTTATGACTTTTATCGTACTCCACGTGGAGAATATACGCCTAAAGGATCATCAAGAGATCTTACAACACATCCAACTTTCACAAGTAATGTGAAATTTTTAAACTTCTATCCATTTAACGACATTGAAACGATTTCACCACGTCCAATGTTGTTTATTACAGGTGATCAGGCTCATTCAAAAGAGTTCAGTGAAGAAGCTTATAAACTCGCAGGCCAACCTAAAGAGCTTTACTACGTTAAAGGCGCTGGACATGTTGATTTATATGATCGGACCGATCTCATTCCATTTGATAAATTGACCAGTTTCTTTAAACAGAACTTGAAGTAAGAAAAGTGATAGAGGCTCGATGGGGCCTCTATTTTTTAAACTAACTTAATGAAACTCTTGCACCAAACTATTAATATGTGCCACGGCAGCGGTTCGGTTTTCAACGCAAAGTTTTTCAAAAACATGTTCTAAATGTTTGTTTACCGTCCGCGGGCTAAGCTCTAAAATTTCTGCAATATCTTTATTGGTTTTACCCAATAATAGCCAGTGCATAACTTCGGCTTCACGCTGAGTCAATTGTGGACAATATTTCAAAATATCAGCCATTTCCAAGGCAGGCGTAGAAGTCTTAATCTGGATAAGATAATTTTTAGCCACACTCGTTTGTGTTTGCCACGGCGTGAGTAATAAAAGTTGTAATTGCTGAGATGGCGTTGAATAAGAACAACTTGTTAGTTTTTTAGGGTCTTTTTCATGTTCTAAGTCTGAAAACCATGCTTTCAAACCTGCTTCAAAACCTTCTATTTCAGGCAAATATTGATTTAGTAGATCACTAGCCTTTTGGGTTTTCCAAACAATTTTACCGTGAACATCTAGCGCGAGAATGGCTGTTTCCGTTGCATCAATCACCTGTTTTTGTTGTTGTAACAGTTTGGCATGAGCTAAGTGTGTTTTTACCCTTGCTAATACTTCTTCAATATTCAAAGGCTTGGTTACATAGTCCACCCCACCCACCTGAAAACCACGCACAATATGTTCTGTTTCCGATAAGCCTGTCATGAAAATGACGGGAATAAACTGCGTAATTGGACTTGCTTTAAGCTGTATACAACTTTCAAAACCGTCCATATGTGGCATATTACCATCGAGCAAAATCATATCTGGTAAGCAGCGGTGTGCAATTTCAATTGCGCTTAACCCATCCGTTGTGACAAGCACGCGATAACCTGCTTGATCCAGACTTTCATGCAGCAAGCCTAAATTTTCCGGCACATCATCCACAATCAGAATAACAGCCTGCTCATTTGGCGAAGCTTGCTGAAAAGAAACATGTTGCGTACTCATTGCTTATCCTGAATTAATCGTTGCGCGTGTTTTAAATCAAACTTTTGAATAGTCTGTTCAAGCTGTTCCCATAACTCATCATGCTCCGGAAAATTTTGACGACATTGCGTTAAAGTCTGTTGAATTCCACGAATATAGCCCTGTCCAATTAAATCATTTAACTGTTGCAAGCTTTGCGGTAAATCGAACAGATCATTATTTTCCGGTTGTTGAATTGGCGTATGAACAGCGCTTTGCTCTTGCTTAAACATATTTATATCAAGTGCTTGAACTTCATTATTTTCAAGTAGTTCATCTGATTTAGAATCAATCCATACCAAACCTAATTTGTCTCCAATTTTACTCAGCAACAAATTCAGGTCGATTGGTTTTAACATAAAGTCTTCACTTAAGACGGCATCTTGTGGATTGACTTCACGCTCGCCTGCATTCGCCGAAATAATTAAGATCGGCACATTGGTAATATTATTCTGACGCAATAATCGTGCTGTTTCCCACCCGCCCATCAAAGGCATATTTAAATCCATCAAAATCAGATTAGGCTGGAAAATAGGTACACGTCTTAAACAGTCAATGCCCGACTCGGCTTCTTCAATCATAAATCCCAAAGGTTTTAGAAAATTAGCGACTAAACCTCGGTCCACCGCCTCATTATCGACAACCAAAATTCGTTTTCGGTCGCCTTGATAGCCTGTAATTTGGTTGGAGTAAACATTAGAAATCGGATGAACTACTTCTTTTGAAGGTAAATAAAACTTAATCTTAAACTGTGACCCCTGATTGAGCTGACTACTCACAGATAGCTGCCCACCAAGTAAATCGACCAATAATTTTACAATAGGTAGTCCTAGCCCTGTTCCAGTAAATCCGCCTTGAACCACATTACTGCCCCGTTCAAACGGGTTAAAGATTCGTTCTAAATCTGCCTCGGCAATACCACAGCCCGTATCTCTAATTTCAAAATAAGCCGTCTGAAAACGGTACTCGACCTTCAAAGTAATTGTGCCGCTCATCGTAAACTTTAAAGCATTGCCCAGCAAATTGATGAGCACTTGCTCTAAGCGTTTTTTGTCAGTACGAACATAGTGCGGTAGGTTCTCTCCAATTTCATAAACAAACTGTAAATTCTTCTGTTCAAACTGTGGCTGAAACATTTGAATAATCTGTTCTATAAAATTGGGGAAATGAACATCCACTACATTTAAAGAAATTTTGCCCGTTTCAATTCGGGCTAAATCTAGTAAACCATCAATGAGAGAAGTCAGATGCTGACCACTACGGCTAATCACACCGAGCGCCATTTTGCCTTGTTCTGAAAGCTGCTCTTGTTTTTGAAGTAATTGGCTATAGCCTAAAATACTATTTAGAGGTGTTCTTAGTTCGTGGCTAATTCCAATGACATAACGACTTTTTGCATCATTTGCCCGCTCTGCCGAAATTATGGCATCTTGCAGGTCTTTTGAAGTGACTTCATGGGCAGCAATTTCATCAATCAATAATGCTGTTTGCTGGTGTGTCTCAATTTCAGCATTACGACGGCTTTCATCGTTTAGCACTAACCACCATGCGGCAACACTCATCAATAAAAATAAAATAGTGTAAATTTTCACAAACAGCGTAAATAACTGAGGAACGGCTGCGGCATTAATGGTTTCTAAGTAGGTTTTTTCTTGGATATAAACCAGACTTAAACTCACTGCCAAAACAATAGACAGCCCTAGAGTCAATAATAAATATAAACTAACCCTGCTATTTAAACGACTAGCCCAACGTTCAGGTAAATAGTGCCAGATGGCTTTTTTAAGTTGTACCGACCAACGTGCATCGGGTTTACATAAATCGTGGCAGCGTGCTTCAAGTGAACAGCATAACGAGCAAATCGTACCGTTATAGGCTGGGCAGCCCGCCATATCAGCAAGTTCATAGTCCCGTTCACACACGACACAGTTAGCAACCGAAGTCGCCTGAATTTTTTCAGGCTGGCGTGCAATGTAATATTTGCCTTTGGTTAAGTAAGCAATGATAGGAACGCATAACACCGCACTCCCCAAAGCAATAAAACTTGCCAATCCTTTTGCCATCAGTCCGAAAAATCCCAAATAACTGAGCATCGATAACACTGAGGCAATCAGTAAGGCGCCTACACCTACGGGGTTAATGTCATATAAATAAGCACGGCGAAATTCAATTCCCTTCGGGCTTAAACCTAAAGGCTTACAAATAATTAAATCGGCAACCACGGCACCAATCCATGCCAAAGCGATATTGCTATATAGCCCCAAAATTCGTTCAACGGCGTGGCTAATGCCCATTTCCATCAAAACAATGGCAATAAAAACGTTAAAAAGAAGCCAGACAATCCGCCCCGGATGGCTATGCGTCAAACGGGCAAAAAAGTTTGACCATGCCAATGAACCAGCGTAGGCATTGGTCATATTAATTTTAATTTGGGCCACGCAGACCAGTGCCAGAGTCAAGATTAAAGCAAGCTGTGGATTTGGAATAAATTGTTGATAGGCCACCCAATACAGATAAGTTGGGTTATCCAGTTCAGAAGCAGGAATAAAAAGTTGAAAAGCCAGAACCATGAGCAGCATGCCCATTAAAACTTTTAGAAATCCAAAAATAATCCAAGATGGACCACCTAAAAAAACAGCAAAACGCCACGCAGTTCTATTTTTTTCTTGTTGCGGTAAAAAACGTAAATAGTCGGCCTGCTCACCAATTTGGATCACAAATGAAAAAATAAGAGTGCACGCCGCACCAAAGTAATACAGATTAAAGTCGGTTGAATTTGAAACTGCACCAACAAAATGCAGGCTACTACTTAAAATTTGTGGCTGTTTCCAAAGTACAAAAACCCACGGTAATAACAGTAACGAGAGCCAGATTGGCTGCGTGATTGCCTGAACTTTATTAATAAAACCAATACCTTTGACCACTAAAGGTAAAATCACTAAGGCAGAAATTAAGTAACCAATAACTTGAGGAATACCCAAGGCAAGCTCAAGTGCCATCGCCATAATTGCGGCTTCAAACGCAAGCAAAATAAAGGTAAAGCTGGCATAAATTAGAGATGTAATGGTCGAGCCAATGTAGCCAAAACCTGCACCACGAGTAAGCAAATCGACGTCTACATTATATTTTGCGGCGTAATAACTAATCGGCCAACTCGTTAAAAATATGATGGTACATACGACAATGGCTGCCCACACCGCATTGCTAAAGCCATACTGCCAAAGCATGGTCGCCCCAATAGCTTCCATTGCCAAAAAGCTAACTGTAGAAATTGCAGTATTGGTCACTGTCCAAGGTGACCATTTACGTACCGAGGTCGGCGCATAGCGTAGCGCATAATCTTCGATACTTTCATCGGCCACCCAAATATTATATTCACGGCGTGTTTTAATCACACGTTGTGGCGCTTGTTGGGGGCGTGAAGAATCTGGCATAACACTCATGTTTTGGATGGGGCTGCGTTAAACCCAGCAATCCTTATGCCAAAAGTCACTTATCATGGCGATTTTCTCGAATACGCACATATACGCAAAATAACGTATTTTCAATTTTTCCCAAAAATCACACACTCAGATTCATTAAAAAACAATGATCAATATTTGTGTTGATTGACCGAAAATGATTGGGAGATTGATGTTATGAGTGTATCTGAACATCCAAATCTGGACACTGTGCAAGGTACAGATTCACAAAAAGCAGTGAATGAAACCTTAGAAGATTATACTTTACGTTATGCTCCACACAGCTTTCGGCGCTGGAGTCCCAAAGTTGTCGCTATTACTGCACTTGGTGGTATTGCCTATCTTGCTGACTTTTCTATTGGCGCCAGTATTGGTATGTCTTACGGAACAACCAATGCTGTTTTCTCCATTTTATTTGCAGCGATTATTATCTTCTTAACTGGCATTCCTTTAGCCTACTACGCAGCGCGCTATAACATCGACCTTGACTTGATTACCCGCGGTGCAGGTTTTGGTTATATCGGATCGGTCCTTACCAGTATCATTTTCGCCAGTTTCACGTTTATTTTCTTTGCCCTTGAAGGTTCAATCATGGCGCAAGGGTTATTACTTGGTTTAGGTATTCCGCTTTGGGCAGGTTATCTCATCTCAACCGTTATGGTCATTCCACTCGTTATTTACGGTATGAAAGCCTTAAGCAAATTACAAGTTTGGACCACTCCACTTTGGCTCATTCTGATGATTGGTCCTGTGGCCTACCTGATTTATCAAGAACCAACCTTAGTTAGCCAATTTGCAACTTTTACAGGTAAAGAAGGTTTTGCAACTGTAGACATGGCCGCAATCATGTTAGGTGCTGGTATTTGTTTATCTTTGATTATGCAAATTGGTGAGCAAATTGATTACTTGCGCTTTATGCCTGCAAAAACAAAAGAAAATAGCAAAGCATGGTGGGCTGCGGTTATTTCAGCGGGTCCGGGTTGGGTGATTTTAGGCGCAATCAAACAAATTATCGGGGCATTTTTAGGGTTCTATTTACTGACTAAAATACCGGGCGTAAACAGCACTGAACCTGTTCAACAGTTTAATGCAGCATTTCATGACATGCTTCCGGGTTGGGCTGCTTTGACACTCGCAGTGATTTTAGTGGTCATTTCTCAAATTAAAATTAATGTGACCAATGCTTACTCAGGTTCCCTTGCATGGACAAGTGCCTACACTCGTATTAGCAAACATTATCCGGGTCGTATTGTGTTTGTGATGGTGAACTTGGCAATTGCACTTACTTTAATGGAAGGCAACATGTTTGCGGTACTGGGTAAAATCTTAGGATTCTATTCAAACTTTGCCATTGCTTGGGTTGTGGTTGTTGCAACAGACATTTCAATCAATAAATATATTTTAAAACTTTCACCGAAAGAACCAGAATATCGCCGTGACATGCTATACAACGTAAACCCTGTCGGTATGGTGGCATTCCTTGTATCAGCAGGCGTATCGATTGCCGCATTCTTCGGCTTACTTGGTAGTTTCTTGGCTCCTTACTCACCACTTATCGCGCTTATACTTGCCTTTGTATTAACACCAATTATGGGCTTATTAACCAAAGGAAAATACTACATCAAGTCACACGATGACGGTATTAAAGAGCCACGTTACGATGCTG
>Ga0209795_10000744_pt1 | contig 23215 bp, 24 predicted proteins | sample AgamicOrMarz_FD_187166 | JGI IMG/M metagenome (GOLD analysis project Ga0209795, IMG submission 187166) | Agave microbial communities from Guanajuato, Mexico - Or.Ma.rz (SPAdes) (version 2) | ecosystem: Host-associated > Plants > Phyllosphere > Phylloplane/Leaf | place: Guanajuato, Mexico...
CTAATATGCCTATCGCTTCTTCATACTTTTCTTTTTTAATATACATTTCACCCATTACGTTATAGGGAAAATAATGCCTTGGTTTGTTTTTCAATAAATCTTCTACTATATCAAATGCTTCTTTATCCGCTATTTCCCATGTATAAGACATTTCTTCCTCTTCTGCATCTTCTTCAAAACTTCCTGATCCTATGTCTTCTATAATTGGTTTGCCTTCTGCAAAATAAAAATAGCCTAAATTATAAAGGGTTTGAACAGAAGGTTTTATTTCAGCAGCAGCTTGTAGTTGAAAAAAAGCATCCTCATACTGATTTATTTTCATAAAAACGATAGCTAGCTCATTTCTTAGCTGTACGTTGTTTGGGTCTTTTTTGACTTGCTTCTGCATTTGAAGCGCAATTTTTTCAAAACCTATTTCATCATACTTGCTCATAGTCATACTCCTTTTAAATAGCAAACTTAATTTTATATCTAGGATTAGTAAAGCCCTTCACGTACTAAAACTTAAAAGCCACCTCGGATTGTCAGGGAAGGTAGCTTTTAAGAGGCATTTAATATAGATTTGTTTCATTATGAATTATAGTATATTTTTCCGACAAAAACTATATTTTCCTGTAAGGATACACCCGTAAAACCTAAGATTTTTATACATTTTGTTAGTTAATCCTACCAATTAAAATTTAAATTTATCAGCGATGTATAGAAAGCTACATATTCTAGAAAAACGACTCTACTCTAAACCCTTTTTCCGTAAGAGCTCGTTTTTTAGGTGTGTTCCGAAAACGTTAATTGTGGTAACTAGCATATAAAACCTTTAATTGTTAAATGCTACAAAGGAAAAAGATTATATTAAAAGGGTAATTGGTTTACCTGGTGATCATATAGAATATCGCAATGACACGCTATATATAAACGGGAAAAAATATGAAGAGCCCTATCTAGACCAATACAAAAAAGAAATGGTAACAGGTCCCTTAACTGAGGATTTTAAACTTGAGGATTATACAGGCAGCAAAACAGTTCCAGAGGGTCAATTATTTGTCATGGGAGATAATAGAATGTATAGCTTAGATAGCAGATCACCTAAAGTAGGAACAATCTCCACAGATAAAATCGTAGGAAAAGCTAAAGTAGCTTATTGGCCTATAAAAGAATTTCAATGGATTAAGTAAAGTCTTCAGAAGCTCCCTTACCAGAGGGAGCTTTTTCTATTAAAAACAAATTAAAAATTAGTGATATTTATCTTCTTTATCTTCATTATTGCTTCCCTACTATATTTAATGCTGCAGATGCTTTTGGCCACCTTACGTAAAAAGCTATATGGATTAGTAATGCGATCCTTTCTTTCAGCAGCTTGGACTCAATACGGCTATTCATTTTTACTTTTCCTTATTTGGATTCACCATTTCCTTATCAGTTATTATGAGCAGCTCATGAAAAAACTTCCCCTTGCAAGGTCGGAGAAGTTTTTTTCTTTTATAGATAAGGGTTTGAAGAAAGTAAACTCACTATTTAATCCATAGTGAGTTTATTTTTATTTGTTTTCTTTATTAATCAAGCCTCTTAAAAAGGGACACTTAGGCAATTCGCTATCGTCATCTCTTAAAAAATATTGTTTCCACTCATGATTATCTATATTTCCATAGCTGTTTAAAGCAGAGTGGGTAGCGATATGATCATATTTCTTCAGTCTTTTCCTTACTTGTTTCTTAATTTTTTTAGCATATCTTTCGTTCTCATTAAATTCTTGAAGAACCCAACGCGGAGTAATAGCCATCATCATATAAGGGAAGTATCTACTCTTTCTATTCTTATGCTTGGGAGTAGCACAGTACATAAAATATTGTTCTCCGTGAAAACAATACTCCCATTCATGTTCTGAGGGATTATGAGGAATATGGTTGGGCCAATCTTTTTTATCTAATTTATTTAGATTACTAAGTTGCTTCCAAAACAATAATTCAAAATCTTCGACAGTACGATTAGTAATGAGATTCTGAGGAGTTTCAAAGAATATAATTAATGTCGTTTATTTTCCATACTGTTTACAATTTATAGTGAATTCTTTTAATAAATCAGCTAATTCAATAGATGTTTGACTGCTTTCAAGGTGACCTACAAACCCATATCTTAGATGTCCAAGTGAAAAAGATTGAGTAGCCGGAATACAAGGAAAGAGATGTTCTCTATCTTTTATTTTTGCACTAAAAGCTTTTAGTGCATTGTTCTGCCAAGGCAAAAGATCTGTTTGACTTTAAATAATCTCATTATACAATAGCCTTCTTGATGCCTTATTAGACTATTGCATAAAAGTTGTATAGGTGAATGTCCTATTAACAATTGGGCGTTCGACCTTAGATGTATGCTAATAACACGTTTTATGCTACTTGATAGATAAATAAATGGTGTCCTTAACCATCTATTTAATTCTTGGAGGAACAAATTGAAAAGACTTTTGAATCAATATTCATTGTGGCTATCGATGCTTGGAATTTTTATAAGGGTGGGACACTATTTTACATCAATATATAGCTCAAATATTCTTTATGTAAGAGTTGTTATTTATCTTGCAGGTTTTTCTTGCGGAGGAATTCTTTTGGAAAACATAAAAAAGGAGAGAAAAACATCAAATAGGTTTATCTACTATGCTGAGAAACGCTCTCTGAGGGAATGAATTATCCGTTCTTTGAATAGGTTATTTGTAAAATACTAATATAGCCGAAAGGAAGTAACAGCTATGCATATCGAAATGAATATCTTATTTACTTTGGGTTCTTTACTGGGTTTATTAGCAGGAGGAGGACTTCTTAAATTAGTAAGTCATCTGGTTCGGAGGAAAATTCAATTTATGTATGCTGTATGTGGAGGAATCTTATTAGGCTTATTGTTCTTTGATATCCTTCCGTCTACTTGGCACCTATATGATTTAAGAGGGGTTTTGTTAGGAATTGTAGCCGGATATATCATCATGTTGTGCATTGACCTCTTTTTGCATAAGCAGAACACAGAAATTTCACCTTTACAAGCACTTATCTTATTAACGGTTGCTATCTTTTTTCATAATGTCATCACAGGTATTACCTTTGGAATAACAGATATGCACCAGTCAGCTTCCGTATTCGCAGCTACTCTTTTACATCAAGTTCCAGAAGGAATGGCAATTATGACTGTTCTCTCTATAGCAAAAGTACCTAACATCTTCTTTTTATTAATTATTGCTCTCTTATCCCTGTCCTTAGGCGGCAGTTTACTAATCGGTGAAACTGTACAAGCTTCCTCGCTTAAAGTACAAGCTTTATCCACTGGCGCAGCAATTGGTACACTGTCTTTTGTGATCTTTCATGAAATAATAGGCAAGACCGTCACTCACTTTAGAAATCTGCATGTGTGGCTATTAATTTTACTAGGCGTGTTAATCATTTATGTTTATCAATATTCCCTCTCACTGTTACACGGACATTAGAATGATTAAGTTTAATGGTATTAAAAGGAAACTGTGAATGTATAAAAATTAATCTGTCCATTTATAAAATCAGAACACTTTCTTTCATAATTATTGATAATTTTCAAATCACAGAATATAATAATAACAAGATTTTACCGAAGGAAACTTTTTAGCGTTCGGTAAATAAGCGCTTCATCATTTAAACATGATTCCCTCATTACGAATAAAAAGAGTGAGAGGTAGCCTGGAACTACCTCTCACTCTTTTTAACATTATTTTACTTGTAGCTCGGCAATCATATCTTCTAAACGCTCTTTCTGTGCTTGAAGTTCTTCCATAGAAGGTTGATAAGATGAAATAGCTTGTTGCCCGCCATATCCCTGTTTAGGCTGGACAAGACGTTGTAGCTGTCCACCATTCTGTTCATATAAACGGTAGCCTACTGCGCCTACTACTGTTCCTGATACGAATCCCATTAGAAAATCGCGATTAATCATTCTAAAACTCCCCCATAATCCTAAGTTTTTTATATCAATTCATACAAAAGGTATGAATGAATATCTTACGTAATTGTAGATAACTTTTGTGATTGCACTTTCTGCTTCTCGTGTAACAATTCCAAAACATTTACAATCCATGTAATCATTGCTACATATAGCATATTTGATGGCCCCAGAGATAACATCGTAACAATGCCAGTTAAAATGTCGGGATGCCTCATTTTATTGCTCGTACCATGGGATAAGACCGTATAGCCTGTTGCAACTACTGCTCCATATACGAGTGCATCTGGTTTATAAAAAGATGATTTTCGAATACCTGCTAGTAGGAGTAGTCCCCCAGAAAACAATGTACGTAGCCAATCATTTCGTGTGGCAGGATCCATTTGAATCATAATATCATCTAGTGGATCTAAACGCGTTTGCTGAAAAAAGATAGATACATAACGAAAAATGGTATTGCGAGAAAGTTGTGAAACATCATAGTGAATAAGCATGGTTTGAATGGTGGGTTCTATTCTCACACTCGTTATACCTTTTAAAGCAGAAAACATATGCTCAATTTCCACATGGTTTTTCTTATCTCTCAATGCTGGGATATGAAATCGAATACGACCTGGTATATCATGCAGAACGTAGAATTTGGGATTCATTGGTTTCCCTCCCTAACCATAAGATTCTTGCACTATTTATTACTACACCAATAGTGGCCGCATTATGAATAGCCGCTCCCACAATTGGAGAGAAGATACCTAAAGCACCGAATAAAATTGCCATACCATTAATAGCAAATGTAGCAATAAAATTTTGTTTAATGATGTTCATGGTTTTTCTAGATAATCCAACTAACTCAGAGAGCATCTCTGGATTATCAGACGTGATGATAACATCGCTGGCTTCTGAAGCAATGTCTGTTCGTTTAGCCCCCATGGTTACACCTACATGAGCATGAGCTAAAGCTGGAGCATCGTTAATGCCGTCACCTACCATCATGACAGCCCCTGTTGTCCTATACCTTTTTACATAAAAGGCTTTATCCTCTGGCAAAGCTTCTGCATGGTACCAGTTCAGTTTTAAGCGACGCGCCATCTCTCTTGCGACCGTTCTCTTGTCTCCAGTAAGCATAATGATATCGTTAATACCTTGATGCCGAAGGTTGTTCACTGCGCGATGCATCCCAGAACGTATTTTGTCAAAAATGCTAACTACCCCTACAAGTGTTTGATCATAGGCTACATAAATTGCATTTTCGTCGTTTTGAATTTGTTGAAGTAAGCTATTCGTCTTAATCTTTAATTCATTCATAAAACGTAAACTTCCAACAACAACTCTTTTACCATTTAGCCAAGTGGAAATTCCTTTTCCTACCGTTGTTTCTACCTGAGCATTATTGTCTCTAATCGGAATTAAAATGTTCCAGTCCTTCGCTTGCTTCATAATTGCATCAGCAATAGGATGGGTAGAGTTTTTCTCAGCTGCTGCAGCTAAACGAATGACATCTTCTTGATTAAAGCCTTCAGCAGCAATCACCTGCTGAACCACAGGTGTTCCTTCTGTAATGGTTCCAGTCTTATCAAGAATGACTGTATTTAATTTAGACATCTTTTCAATATGATCACTGCCTTTAACAATAGCCCCTTCTTTTGCAGCGCGTCCAATTGATGCGTATAAAGCTGTTGCCGTTGATAATTTAATTCCGCAAATAAAATCAATAACTAACATATTCATCGCTCTATTAAGATTTCGGGTGAAGAAAAAAGTAAGTAGTGCCAATCCAAAAGAAACAGGTACCATTTTTTCAGCTACTGTATCGGCTATATTCTGAATAGGAGCGCGTTTATCTTGTGCTTCCTCTAACAGTTTTATAATTTTAGAAAGAGACGTATCCTCTCCTACTTTCTCCACAGTCACTGTAAGGTGTCCACTCTGCAAGACACTTCCAGCATACACGTTATCTCCGCCGCTTACCTCGCGTGGCATATACTCCCCGGTAATTGAAGCTTCATCCGCTGTACCGTTCCCGTCTATTATGATTCCATCCACAGGAATTTTTTCTCCAGTAAACACAACAACCTGATCACCAACTTGAATATCCTTGACTAAAACCTTCTCCTCAACGCCCTTTTCCTTTACTCTCCAAGCATATGAGATATCTAATTTTAAAACGGAGTGAATATAATGTTTGGTTTGTTCGGACGTATAGTCTGTTAATAGCTCACTAATAGCAGACATCAAAGTAATAATTAAAGCCGATCCTGGATTCTTCATATACAACGAAGCGAATATAGAAGCAGCTGTTAATGTATTAGCGTTCCCTTTTCGTTCTTTTACGACATGCACAATCCCGTCTTTGATTACATCATAGGAAGTACTAATAGCAGTAAAGGTGCTAATCCAATAAGAAAGTGCCTTTAATATTGCAGAATACGAAGAACGTTGCAGATACCAGTTAACTAAAAATACGGTTCCACAAGCTATGATTGGTATAGCTTTTTTCCATGAATATGCTGCTTGCTTAAGTGTATGTTTATATTTATAGATGAACGATTTTAAGTTATATAAAGAAAGAGTAATATGATGATAAATAAGTAGACTTCCCGTTACTTGATTATAGCTTGCAGAATATACTCCTGGAAAAGAACGCAACCAAGTTTCAATACGGCTTATTTCTAGCTGTTTAGGTATATAAAATCGGGTTCTTCCAGGGAGAGAATGAGCTACCTTTACCCCGAACATCATCACCTATTCTTTTCCCCCTTATCCTTAATGATGGTGTACGACCAGTAAAGTAAGCTTGCAGAAAAAGCAGGCGAACTTCCAAACGTCTGAATTCCTTTTCCTAGTAAAAACAAAACAAATAAACTATCAAAGTCAGCAAAACCATTGGTTTGCTTTTTAATTCCTTTATCTATAAATCCAAGTGTATTGGTCATGCCATTCATCAATGCAGCATCTTTGTTTAAAATGGCGTTAGATGCTATTTGTACGATATAACTCATCAGTTCATCCAGCTCTTCTTGGTTAATATGAGGTACAACAAATTGAAGCACTAAACTTCCAGTTAGTTCTGAAGCTTTTGATGTTAGAATAAGAGGGTGTTTTTTTACTTCTTCCGTTAGAGCATTTGCAATGATACGGTGCTTCCAACTGTCACATTGTATACGCAGTCGCCCCGGCATCGCATGCAGTACTTTTATTTTTTGATCACGGAATTGAGACATAATTTTAGGAGCAATAAAAGAGGCACCTAAACCAATTACAGTAGGAAGCATGCTCATTCCTCCCTTTCCTTAAGCTCTATATTCTTCTTGATATATTTGCTCAATAAGTTGAAACCACTCTTCAATCTCTTTGTTATTTGTCATATGAGAAGCCTTATATGTAATAAGTAAACTTCCTGTATCTGGTGTAAATACTGCATCATACACAAGGACTTGAGACTTCAAATTTAAAATAATTAATTCAACTAGTTTTTTATGTTCTTTCCAAACAGCTGATCGAAGTCTAATTCTTCCTGGAATGAAATGTACAAGATCAATTTGTAATTTATGTAATTTTCTTTCTGCATGTTTCATTAGTATCTTTTCTTTAATACTCATCAATGTCTAACGACCACCAATCATTTTTCTTCATTTTACCAACTTACGTATTTTATAACAATATAAGTATTAAAATACTGTAAATTTTATTACGTGCAAGTAAGCAATAAAACATATGTTTATAGTTATTTTATAGGTAATATAACCATCATTATATTAACTCTTTTTAATTAGCGGCATAATTTGTCCAAACTCTAGCATATAGTTTTAGTAATTGGAGGTGGAATGATAGATTATGACAACTCTCTCACAATTAAGTAAAGACCTAATAGGTATGTTATTACTACTGCTTTTTGGTTATTGTTTTTTCTTTGTAGATATAAATACGAAAGATTTAGCTATTCCAGTATCTCTATTAAATGTAAACTCCATTTTTTTAAGCATTGTACTTGAAGCTATCCCTTTTATCCTGCTTGGAGTATTTGCATCTGCTCTTATTCAAGTATTTGTCTCAGAAGAACTTATTCAGCGTCTGATTCCAAAAAATCCATATATAGCTCTTTTACCAGCCGTTCTAGTAAGTGCTCTTTTACCCGTTTGTGAATGTGCCATCATTCCAGTTATAAGGCGGTTATTAAAAAAAGGAATGGCTCTTCATATTGGTGTTGTTATTCTAGTCGGGGCACCCATTTTAAATCCAGTTGTATTTGCTGCTACTTTTTATGCATTCCAATCAAATACGTCCATCGTCTACAGCCGTATGGGGCTAGCTGTTGTTGCTTGTCTATTAATTGGTCTATCCGTTTATTTCTTCTTTAAAAACTCCAATCAGTTACGAGATGTATACCTTCACGAACATGAGGAAACAAAAGCAGGAAATAAGTTAAAACAAACGTTGTATCATGCCAGTGATGAATTTTTCGATATGGGCAAATACTTATTATTTGGTGCACTTGTAGCAAGCCTATTTCAAACCTTTTTAGATAGACAACTATTAACGAACCTTGCAAGTAACGAATTTATGTCTTCTGCCGCTATGATGGGATTTGCTTATGTACTGTCACTTTGTTCAGAGGCAGATGCTTTTGTTGCTTCATCTTTGTCTCATACATTTTCACCTACAGCTCTTCTTGCCTTTCTACTGTATGGACCTATGTTGGATTTTAAAAACACCATTATGCTATTGTCTTTTTTTAAAAAACGTTTTGCATGTAGCCTGATTCTTATCATTACTGTGATTGTGTACCTTATTGTCATGACTTACGGAATAGTTAGCAGATAGGAGAAGTGGTATGAAAAAAATTGATCAGCAATTTGTCATTTATATAAGGGGCATATTACTAATTGGTTTTTCCCTCCTTATGTTTAAACTCATGTTAACAGGTAAAATCATTCAATTTATTGCGCCTAAAATGATGCCTTTTATATTGTTTTCTTCTGGCACCTTTTTTTTGCTGGGCATTATACAAATTTGGCGAAGTAGTGTAAATAAAGATTTATCATGTGAATGCGGTCATGACCATATGGAAAAAGGAAAAATCCGAACAACTTTTATTTACTCTCTATTTCTATTGCCTATTATGACTGGCTTTTTATTTTCTAATCATACACTTGATAGTTCGGTTGCAGTAAAAAGAGGGTTAAGTTTTTCAGTTATTAAACCTGATACTCAACAACAAGCCGGAGGTGATGGTAAAATTGACACAACTAATTCAACATTAGAAAAGGATACGAATAATTTATTAACTGGAAATTCAGAGGAAACACCAAAGGACGTTCCAACAAAACATCGAAACAGTATTACTCCTAAAGTAGCACCTAAAGGCTTTTATGAACTGCTTCAAAAGAAGATACTCAACCAATCGGTAATTTCTATAAATGACAATGATTATGTTCCAGTCATGAATATTATTGAAAACAACACAGATCAATTTGTTGGAAAAACAATCGAAGTCAGTGGCTTTGTCTATCATGAAAAAGGATTTAAAGATAATCAATTTGTTGTTGCTCGTTTTGGAATATCTTGTTGTGCAGCAGATGCATCTGTATACGGCTTATTATCTACAATAGAAAATGCGTCAGCATTAAAAAAAGATACTTGGGTTCATATAAAAGGAATCCTACAAAAAACTACGTACAACGGAGAAGATGTCCCCTATATTCAGGTTCAACAGATTAAGTCCATTCATCAGCCTGATAATCCGTACGTATATGAACTTTATCAAGGTGAACAGCTCATAGGTCCTAGTGAGTAGAAAGACTATAAAGAGTGATTAAATGATGTCCAAGAAACTGTTTGATTCACTGATGAATAATAAACACAGGCGTTATAGTAGCCATGATTATAAAAGAGGAAAATCAAACCCTTTTAAGAGTTATAGCAGTAGTGGTAACTATAGGAAGAAACGTGACTACCACGGAAGTTATGGATATCATCATTATAAGAGAAAAAGAAAGAGTGGCAGTTTTTTTAGCAGTTAAAATTGTAAATACCTTCTATAAAAATTATAATACGAAATTTAATAAAGCTCATCTAACAATAATCTAAGATAGGTCTGCAATTCTGTAAGATGAACTTTACTTTTTGAATAAATTTCCTATAAAATCCATGTAAGAAAAAAAGAAGACTTAGTTTTTTCTTATGTTAAATATTTTAGTAACATTGTTTAAATGCTTTTCTGATTCTTCTAAACGTTTTTGATTATTTACTAAAGATTTTTGAATAGATAAAACCGATGGAACTTCAATATTTTTGACTTCTGTACATACTAGATGACCTATACCGTCTTGCCATTGGATCGTACATTTGAAATTCATAAATAGCTTGTTACTTGTTTGCAACATGAGGTGTTGAGTTACAGGACGAGAATTAGTGTTCTGTGACAGCATTACTATTGCTTTATTTCGGTCTTCTTTATAGATGATATTCCATATATTAGAGGCAGGCTGAACATATGAATGAGTTATATTCGAAGAATTTAGAATCGTACCATCTTGCTTAATTTGAAAATAAGGAACGGGCATCCATTTCGCTATACTACTAATATCCATATCCATGTTCTAGCTCCTTTTAAGTTAATGAATTTTTTTACTTACGACAATAGGTCTCTAGAGCAGTAACCATGGTAAATTAAGATGTATATAGCATACATCTTAAAAGTTAAAAAACTATCCTACCTAAAGATGTCCCGATAATCCATTTTATTAAAACTGCATATACAGTCTAAAAAAGTGAAAAATCACTGTTTTCGTCAGTGATTTTTCTAGTTACCAGTCTACTATTTATTATTCGTACTATAATTATCAAGAAAAGAAACAAACTTTAAAAAATGTTTCTTTGAAATTCAACCCAGCTTAGTACTATACCCCTATTATAAGAATCCAAACATATTTTTATAAAATATGTTTGGATTCTTATAATTTGTTTTCTGTTAACTAAAGATATATATATCATATACACCTCACAAACAGAAAAAATTAACGACCCATCAGAGGACTGACCCCAAATCAGATAGTTTTTTCTTTTTTAATACATAAGTTGTCAATAGCTTGAACAAACTAAACAAGACGCTGTGATAGAGTCAATTACGACTACAATTCAACGAACGGGAAAAGACCATCTCTTTTGACTGGGAAGAGATGGTCTTTTTCTATTTTTAAACTGTATATAATGTATAAATTCAGTTAGTGTACTCACAATTATTAAAAATAAGACAACAAATATACTTAACATGAATAAAGCACGAAAACTTGATCAAACTATTGACTAAATGGAGAGATGTTCATTCTCAATTTCTCATTGTGTACTATAAGCAACCTATGAACAGAGCTTCCCTTAGGCAGACAGGGGAAGTTTTTCTCTTTATATCATATTTTAATCATCACGATTAATATTACTAGAAATCTTCTTAACAAAAATAAAATGTTTCTATAGTGAATATAGTCTTCCCGTAATAACTAATGAAAATTTCGTTGATTTTAAACATTTGAGAACCAATAGGAAATTGTATTGAATTAACTGTCAGATAGAAAAAGATTATAACTTCGTAAATTGCATTATCCTTAACGAAAAAGTATTCATTAGCTGATTTTGGAGTAAAAAAATAATATGTTGAAACGTGAAGCTAAACTTAACAAAGATTCTAGGAAGTAGCCTCTCTAACCTCTGGGTCACCAAAGGTTACACACACTGCCTTGTTTTCACACGTGATTTTTATTTATGTTATTGCTTCGCTACCATATTCAGTGCTGCAGCTGCTTTTGGCCACCCCACGTAAAAAGCCATATGGGTTATCAATGCAATCATTTCTTTTTCAGTCACTCCATTCTTTTTTGCCAATTGCAGATGGAAAGGTATTTGTTCAGTGTTGCCAATACTGATTAAAGCAGAAAGTGTACTCAAGCTTCTTTCTTTTGAAGTCAACGTCGGGTCTCTCCACACTTCCCCAAATAAGATATTTTCTCCATATTTCACGAAGTCGGGAGCAAGATCTCTCATGTCGTTCAGTAGCTTTGACTCAATACGGTCATTCATTTTTGTTGTTCCTCCTTTTGATTCACCATTTGTGCGATTCCTTGCCCAAACGACCAGTTTTCAACAGGTGTCTCGTTTAATGTAATAAAGATATTGTTTGTAGAAATAGCTAAGTCAATGTGAAGTCCCTCTGCAATGGATTGGTATAGCTTCTTTTTCTGCTCGACCGTTCTTCCCTGCCCACATGTAATGGAAATATAAATCATGTTATCTGTTCTTTTTTCCCCATTTTCTAAGAGGTACTGTGAATCATAGAAAAAATGCTGAGATGGATAAGGTAAAAATAGTTGGAAATAATCGTCTTCTGGGATGTGAAACTGTGCAATTAAAGACTGGTGAATATAATTGCTTACTTTTTTTAGTTCCTTATCGTTTAATTGATATTCTGGATAATAAACGTGTACAAATGGCATCTATCATCTTCCTTTCTATATTCAGTGTACTTCCACTATCTTCATTTGTATAATTGAAAATACATCTAATAATTATCAAAAAAACCGATAGAGATGGGGTTAGAAAGTGGAAATTAAAGAGTTAACGACGTTTAAAACAATTGTGGCAGAAGGGACGTTTTCACTTGCAGCAAAAAAACTAAATTATGCCCAGTCTACCGTCACTACTCATATAAAAAAGTTAGAAAAAGATCTTGGGTTTCTTTTATTTGAACGAGGCTGGGAAGCAAAATTAACAAAGGAAGGTACGTTATTTGTAGAAGAGGTAGATAGCTTGTTGAAGCACTGGGAGTATTCCATATCTCAAGCGCAGCGTATAAGCAAAGAGGAAAAAGGAACCATAAAAATAGGCTTGTCAGAATCGATTGCTCAAAAGCTGATGCCTTCTATATTAAGCTATTTAAATGATGTGAAACCGTACATACACTGCGATTTTACCATCGGAAACACCGCACTTTTATCGGAACTATTACATCAAGACAAAATTGACTTTGCTGTTTGCGGACAGAATAACAACCTTTCCGGCGTGACTTTTACTCCGCTTGGCAAAGAACAAATCGAATTTATTGTGAATACGCCTAACCATCCTTTATTACAACAAGAAACAGTGGAAATAGCAGATGTTATTCACTATCCCATTTTAATAGGAGAAAATAGCTGTTATTACTATCAATCCGTCAACCATTTTTTATCAGAAAATAATTTATCCTTTAAAACAGTTTACAACTGTAGTGCCTTGCACCTTATTCCAGAAATGGTGTTTGAACATACAGTAGGAATTATCCCTAGAGGAACTAGTTTAAAACCAAGTAATATCTCGTTTAAAGTAAAAGGGTTTGACCCTCAAATGCCCATAGGATTATTGATTTCTTCTGAGAAAAGAAGTTACCTGAGTCAGACTAAAAAACATATTATAGAGGTAATTAAATCTTCGTTATCGTAGAGGGAAACTTATTTAAGGTCATGAATTTATTCACAAAAAAATCCTTTGCTTCCTGGGCAAAGGATTTTCAAATTTATAGGAATATTTAAGTCTGTACTTGTCTTTTCATAACTCCACACACACTATGAGTATACCTATCTGCTCCGGATTTTTTAAACTGAATTACGTCTCCAGACTTTGCATTCTTAATAATATTGGATTTACTTGTACTAGAGTATGTACCTTGGTTTTTATTGCTTTACTTGAATTTGTTGAAATTATACTAGATAGGCTAAAGATAAAAAGCTGCATGCTCTGGAAAAAGTGTTTATGTAAACTAGCTTTATGTATGGTATCCATAGTTATATCTTAATCTTGAGATAAATAAATCCAGTTCATTTCATCAAATTCTTCAATAATATAATTCGAACCTACATGTTGTAAAATTTCATTAAAAAATTTTATATTAACTTCATGATCATACAAATCTTCTTGAATATATTCCGTAATAATAAAATTTGTTAAATTTGTATTATTAACAAAATCTGAAAAGAACGATCTTAGAAAAAGTGAATCTTCTTCATTTAATTTTTCATCATTGATTAATGAAATCCTAAACACATTTAAAATCGCGTTAATATCTTCTTCCTCCATATAACATAATGGATCTAGTTTTTTATCTTCTTCTGTAAATGGATTTCTCGTGTCTTCAATGACTGCATAAGAAAAGATTTTTCCGTTTTTTGATACTCGAAAAATTTCCAAATCCCGCAATTTTATAATTCTATTAAACGATATCATAAGCTCCTCCTGCCCAAATAAGAATTCAGGATATTTTAATAAATTAGATACTGTTAAACCTAACGAGTATAGTATTCAGTTTACAGTAAAATCATCTTGTGTGCTGTTAATTGGAGGGCAAGGCTTATCGGCCGCCCACCGAAAACGAAGTCTTGTACGGAAATCAACCGCGGTGTAATAAGCGATTCGCTCATGCATTCCATCCGTTCGTCTATAGGTATATTGATTTATTTCTCATTCTCTTTTCATTTTAATACATATAAAGCGTAATCCTCTTCATTAGAAAATCCAAGTTTATTGGCTAATGCTTTCGACGCTTTATTGTTATTATCGCAATCCCAAGCAGGCATAACGTTCTTTTCTAAACATTTATTTATAAACGCTTGGCCCACTATCTTTCCCAATCCTTGTCCTCTATAGTTAGGATTAGTAACAATATCGATTTCAGCTATTGCTCCACTATGAAAAATAGACACACATTCAGCGATAATATTTTCTTTATGGATAAGACAAACTCCTAATCCGTTTTTCAGAAAATTATTCTCTGATCCCCAGTACTCCACTGTATATAATTCATTGAAATTCTCACTTTTCCTTAAAGAATCAGCGTTAAAGTCTTTTAACTCATAGAGATTAGACAGGCTGTACTTAGAATGAACTTTTGAAGGAAGAAACCTATACTTAGAACGCGTCATTTTCTTTACATACGTTTTGAAAGTTTCGTCAAAAAAAGTTTCCCAGTCAGTCGATGGAGTAAAAACCGTAAACCGTTTCTCCTTACCATACACGTTCTCAACAAAATAACGATAGAGAAAGTTATTAAATACCACGTCATTTCCTTGTCCAAATACATAATAGTCACCTGCACGTATTCTAAGAAATCCTGATGAAGGCCTCATAATATCATTTACGTACACAGCTCCTTCAATAACATGATTAACGACAGAAAAAGCAAATGTAGGAGTCTTAAATGACGCTTTTAACATGCGATTTATCTTGTAATAATCTTTTGGTTCTAAACAATACATTTTATTTCCCCCCCCCTTAATAAATATCACTGTCTTCATTATATAAGTGCATGCACAAATTTAGTTATTATAATGTGCCTTATCGGTACAAAAACAGCCCGATGAATAATTAAAATACATCTTAACTACCACAGGTTGTTCTTCAGAATTTATTTTATCGAGTTCATATAAAAACAAAGTGAAATATATTCCAATATACAGAATTAAAATAAAGGTTAATTAATATTTTTCAAGAGAGCTAAATCAATAAAATTTCATATATAAGTTTGTTATAATAAGGATTGTTAAAAGCAAGGAGGAGTATAAGTGCACATAAGAAAACATGAAAGACAGTCATTTTATGCCGGATGTCAATTTGTAGATATAGAAGATCAAGCAAATGAACACGCCTTGCCTCTGCTTATTATGTATCCTACATATAAAGAAGAACAAGTTGAAAAGATGGGACCTTACACGATAAACGCTGCTCAAGATGCTCCACTTTCAAATGGATTATTTCCTTTAGTCATTATTTCTCATGGAGATGGAAGCACACCTCTTGCTTATCGAACAATTGCTCAGTTTTTAGCACGTAATGGGTTTATTGTAGGAATACCTCAACATCCGTTTAATAATCGAGAGAATAATACGCTATCTGGAACAATAGATAATCTAAAAAATCGGCCTACCCATATACGTACTGTAATAGATTGGTTTTTTAAAAAAAGTTCTTTTTCTCCATCCATTAAATCAAATACCATTTCTCTTATTGGCCATTCAATGGGAGGATATACGGCTCTTGCTGTAGCAGGTGGGGTCCCCACTTCTTTTCCTTCTGAATCTCCTGATCAAAAGCCTTATTGTTTATCTGTTGATCATGATAAACGTGTTCAATCACTTATTCTTTTAGCCCCAGCCGCTGGATGGTTCAGGGAAAAAGGAGCCCTTGAAGATGTGGATCTACCTATTTTAATGATTACAGGCGAAAAGGATACGATTACTCCTTCTTTTCATGGAGAATTTGTGTTAAATGGAGTTCTTGATGCGGAACAAGTTCAGCATATAGTTGTAAAAAATGGAGGACATTTTTCATTTCTCAGCCCATTCCCCGACTTTATGAGATCTCCTACCTTCCTTCCCTCTCAGGATCCGGAAGGTTTTAATCGTAAGGAATTTCATGAGGACCTGCAAAACACTATATTGAACTTTTTATTACATTCTTGTTAACTATTTTTATTCTATATATTCTTGAGACTTTTAAAGATGCTAGAGGCATTGTTAAATCCCCTATAAATAAAAAAGAATCCATTTTGATTAACGTTCTTCAAAATGGATTCTTTTCAAATAGATTAAGATCTATAAAAGTTGCCCGTTTTTTCGTCATCTTCCGTTCGTTTAAACCCGCCTCTAAAAGCGCCCAATTATCATACCCTCCATCGCTCCTTTGACAATTGCATTAACTGATAATGAACAGATTGACGATACTGCTTAAAGCTTTGACGTATCAATTTTTATTTCTCAACTTTTTTGTAGGGCACCGCATGACTTTCTTGCTTGCGTATACTTGCCAAGATCATTATCAGTAACACTAAACCAATACCAACCATAATGGTGGTTTTCCCACCGAAATGAGCTAGTCCACTTAAGAATAGTCCCACTATACCGAAGTCTGAATCTGAAAATGTAGCATTTGATAGACCCAAATCTCCCAACACAGGTATTAATAGAATTGGCATGAAACTGATTAAAAGACCGTTCACAAATGAGCCTAAAATCGCACCGCGTACACCACCCATTGCATTTCCAAACACCCCTGCAGCAGCACCCGTAAAGAAGTGAGGTACTACACCTGGTAAAATAATGATTCCTCCTGATAACACTAGTATTAACATACTAACAATACCGCCCAAAAAACTTGAAAAGAAACCAATTAATACAGCGTTTGGTGCATAGGTATATATAATTGGAACATCTAATGCCGGTTTTGAATTCGGCACGATTTTAGAAGATATTCCTTTAAATGCTGGTACAATTTCAGCTAATACTAATCGTACACCAGCTAAAATGACGAAAACGCCGGCAGAAAACATTCCTGCTTGAAGTACCGCAAATAAAATATAGTTTTTTCCGTCACTTAATTTACCTTCGACATAACCCGGCCCTGCAAAAAGAGCCACAATAACGTAGAAAATCGCCATAGTCAACGCAATACTAACTGTACTGTCTCGTAAGAAGCCAAGCCCTTTTGGAAAGTTAATTTTTTCTGTTGATACAATCTCTTTCTTTCCCTTTACAGCCATCCCCACGAGACCGCCAACTGCAAAACCAACTGCCCCAGAATGTCCCAGTGCCACGTTGTCATTACCTGTTAATTTACGGATAAAAGGTTGAACGAGTGCTGGAGAAAGCGTCATGAAAATCCCCACTGTTAAAGCACCGAAGAGAATTAATGAAAACGATGTAAAACCACTTACGGATAAAATGATGGCAATCATACATGACATGTACAAAGTGATATGTCCTGTCAGAAAAATATATTTAAATCGTGTAAAACGAGCAATCAGCAGGTTTACAATCATACCAAAAAACATAATTAATGCGGTTGAAGAACCATATTTACTCAGTGCAATCGCAACGATGGCTTCATTATTTGGAACGACACCGTTTACGTTAAATGCTGCTTTGAACATTTCTCCAAATGGAGCGAGGGCTTGTTGAAGAATCCCTGCACCTGCTGTAATAACAAGGAATCCAACAAACGTTTTTGTTGTTCCTTTTAGTGTATCTGAAAGATTTTTCTTTTGTGCAAGTAGACCTACTAAAGCAATTATGGCTACTAAAACTGAGGGTTCACTCAGAACGTTAATTAATACATTTAACACCTGATTCATCTCTATCACCTCTCAATTTCTTTACAGCAGATTTTTTTCTTGCAGAACCCCTGTTAATTTGGTGCGTAATTCTTCTAAGTCGATAATATTATCCAAAATTACGACGTTTCCTAAGCTTGCACCGCCCTCTGCAATATCTTTTGCAAGGAAGAACACGTCTGCATCCTCTGGTGTTGCAGAACCTAAATCAGAATGATTTACTTCTACGCCACTTACTCCCATCTCGTTCAGCAACTGTTGAATATTCATTTCTACCATAAAACTTGTTCCTAATCCTGATCCGCATACTGTTAAAATTTTCATTATTCATCTTCTCCTTTTTTTCGCATCATAGCTATAATTTCAGCTGAGGTTTCAGCGTCTTTTAAACGTTTTAATGAGTCTTCATTTACTAAAAATGATGTCAATTCTGACAGCGCTTTTAAATGTAATTTGTTATCAATGGCTGCTAGGCAGATAAACAGGTCAATTGCATGTTCTTCTTGGTTCAGTAACAAAACTGGTTCCTTCATTCGTAAAAGGGACATACCAAGCTCTTGTACACCTTGTTCTGGCCGGGCATGAGGAATAGCAATTCCTTTCCCTATATGAATAAAAGCTCCCATTTCTAAAACTCTATCAATCATTGCTTGAGTATAGGCTGAAGTAATATAATGCTGTTCCTCCAAAGGTTTTGCTGCTAATTGGATTGCTTCTTCCCACTCTAGTGAAGCGTCAGAGAATTGAATCTTATCCTCTGTTAAAAGTTCAGAAAGCATAGGCGCGTAACTCCTTTCACGTGTATGGCTCTGTCTTAAATGTTTCGTTAAATCTTCATAAAGCGCTTTTTCATTTTTAATAGTTGCATATTTTCGTATGGTCGCCATTACCTTATCCATTGGTATAGTTGATTGAACCGGCAAATTAAAATCAGCTGCAACAGCCTGTTGCAAATAGTTTTCCTCCAACGCTGTTAATAATGGGCGTGTTAAATAAACAGGTTTTGATGATTCCAAATAAATAGTTGAAAAAATCATATCGTAACTGTCTGGTGACAGTTTTTCGATTTCCGCAGCTGAATATGATTCCGTAAAATGCAATTTTGGAAACAATTGTCGTAATTGAGTTCGCAGCATCATAGAGGAACTAATCCCGTTTGGGCAAACGATTGTGGCTCTATACACTTTAGGTTTAGCCTCTAGTTTTCGAACATGCCCACCGAATAAAATCGTAAAATATCCTATCTCTTCATCTGAAATACATTTTCCCGTATATTCAGAAAGTGGTTTTAACGCCTGTTTAACAAATTCAAAGAGTACACCGTGCTCTGTTTTAATTGTGTCAATCAACGGATTTGATAATGGCACTTCACAGATGATTCTAAAATAGGCTGGAACCAAATGTTTATATAAGAGCGATTTTAAAATAGGCTTTTCCTTAAATGGTACTAATGTTAAGCGCTCTACTTCTGAAATGATAGTACTCGATACAAGGTCAAGCGTTTCATCAATATGGAGCTCATCTATATTCTGCATAGCAGATAACAATTGAATCGTTAGATAGATAACCTCTGCTTCAGCCACTTCACCAAATAAATAAGCTGATAGCTCTTCCCCCATTTTTAATAAGGGCTGTTCTGTAATTAATTTGATTTGCTTGATTGGTAGAATCAGTTTATGATGCCCAGACCTGCACCGTAGAAATAAGAGTTCATAAACTAGCTGATCTAGTCGGTTACTAACAAAATTAACCCTATATTTTTCAGCTAAATCATTTACGTTCTCTCTAATTGCTGAACCCGTATTATCATAATTCCAACTATCAAGAACTTGCTTCATCCCTGAAATGCCCATTGGCAATTGCAAAAGCGTTCCGATACAAATAGTTGCAAATCGACGCTTAAGCCGCTCTTCTCCCTCTAGGTGAAAGCCATCTGTCCGGTTATAAGATAACTGGATGCCTTCTTTCTCACAATACGAACGGAGCTTTTTAATATCCGCTAGTGCTGTATTCCTGCTTACCTGCAGAAAAGACTGATAATGTATATTTGCTATCGCTTCTCTTCGAATATACGTGTATAAATAAATCAAGTATATTCGCTCAGTCTCTTGAAAAACTGACTGCTGGCGGTTAAGCGATGTTCCTTCTTGTTTCCAATAATTTTTAATTCTTTCATCAACCTTAAATTCTATATCAATCACTTGAATTTTTGGTAAGTCTAAATTACTTAATGCATTGTTCAACTTATCAAGCGTATAGGCAAATTGTCGAGGTGATAAATTTATTTGAAGTCTCAACTCCGGAATTGACAACTTCGGGTAATTAATCATCTGCTCAAGCAGCTGCAATGATTTATGATCAAACATCTTATTATCCTCCTCATATTTATTATAAAATAGAAATGTTAGCGATTACATAACTGTTCAATCCAATCTTTGTTGTGGTTTTAGAATAGCTATTGGACTGAAGGTTATATTTTCCATTTAAAAGTTTAATATAAGCCCTCGCACCACAGAATGACAAACGTTTATTTTTCATTTTGAGACTGATTTTTATCTTTTAAAGTTACAGCAGAGCAATTTAAATTGCCTCCCCTCCCTCCTATAGTAAGCATTTCTATCTACGTAAAAAACAAAAAAGAAGCGACCCTTCGGCAACTTCTTCCCTCTTTTACTATTCACACATCATGATCCGAATTATTGCACCTGCAAAATAATCACTTGTATTTAACTTCTTAAAAATGAAAGCAGTGCTTCGTTAAATTCTTGTGCATGCGTTGCATTTAAGCCGTGTGGACCGCCCTTTATTAAGGCTACCTTGGAATTAGGAATTGCTTCATGCGTTCGCATTCCGCTATATTCAAATGGGACAATGGCATCTGAATCACCATGAATAACAAGAGTAGGTATCGTAAACTTGGCTAAATCTTCTCTGAAATCCGTTTTGCTGAAAGCAGCTATACAGTCTAGTGTGCCTTTAGGGGATGCAGCTGCTGCAATATCCCAATTGTAAAGTCGAAATGGTTCACTAACTAAGTCAGTTCGATCTCCAGCCCCAAAAAATGTTTTTGTAAAATTATCAAGAAAAGCTAAACGATCATTTTTTACGCCGTTTTCAAATTCTTGAATGGCGGCATCATCCAACACTCCTTCAGGATGATTCTCTGACTTATAAAGAAATGGTGGTACTGCTCCTGCAAATACAGCTTTTTCTACTCTATTTGTTCCATAAGTTCCTATATAGCGAGCTACTTCTCCGCCACCCATTGAAAACCCGACTAGTGTCACATTTGTTAGATCCAAATGTTCTAGTAACTGATGTAAATCAGCCGCAAAGGTATCATAATCATAGCCGTTCCATGGCTGAGAAGACTTTCCGAATCCTCGGCGGTCATACGTTATGACTCTATATCCCGCCTCAACAAGAGCCGGAACTTGATATTCCCAAGACCGCCCGCTTAGTGGCCAGCCGTGAATTAAGACAACCGGCTTCCCCGTACCATGATCCTCATAGTATAGTTCAATAGGTGCTTGATTTTCTGTTCCTACATTAATTTTTGCCATTTCGCTACCTCCAATATATATTCGTTCTTTATTTGGTTAAGTGGTCGTAAATCTAGCATAGATAATAAAAAAGATCGCTAATTCTCCTATAATAAAAGTGCTGGGAACAATCAGTATTAAGTTAACAATGAAAAACAGAGCTAAAATCCCTAAAAACAATCCTAAATGATAAACTTTCAAACGATGTTCTTCGAATCTATACTGGTGAAAAACAAGAGTCGTTGCTGTGAAGTAGAGCAGCACGGAGCCGAATACAAAATATAAGCTGAATGTATAATGAACTTCATGCAAAAACATGAGTTTGATCGATGCTGCAATCATGCTTAGAGACATGAGGATAATTAAATGTCCGTAAATAATCGTTTGTCCCGCTCTTTGAATGGCCTTATTTACTTTCTTTTCTACGTTCTCAAAGTATTGCCACCACATTGCGATGATCAGGACAAATGAAATACCCGCAAATAAAATGGTATTCCAATCCCCTTTTTGAGGCTGTATCACAGCAAGAATGCTGACAACGGATTCTCCAAACAGGATTAATGTTAATAAAGCAAAGCGTTCTAATAAATGAGCGGTGTTGGTCGGTAATTTCGCTAACCGTTTATGCCCTAAAATAGGTAAAATCATGTCCACTGCAATTCCTGTATACAACACGGCGTAGCGGACCCACGAATCAAAAAAGAGCGAAAGAAGCGAGATGAAAATCCCGATTCCAAAGCATGTGCCTAAAAACACTGCAACTTTTTTTCTCTCATCTCGTTCAAATTTCTGCACGATAAGATATTGAAGAGCGGTTAACGCTCTTAGCCCAATATAGCCAATTAAAAAAGAGACGTAATATTGATCAAAATCTACAGACAAACTTGAGATCATAATCAGGACAAACAGCATTTGAAGAATCATAAAGATGCGCTGATGCAAAAAATCTTTTCCAAACCGATTGATAAACATTGTTTGCCCGGTCCACGCCCACCATATGGGGATAAAGATCAGTACAAACTTTAACAAATACTCCGCATGAATATGCCCTTGTTCAACGTGAAGCAAAACATGAGTAGCAGTAGCAACGGCTGCCACAAATAGCAAATCATAAAAAAGCTCCAGCCACGTAACTTTTTTTTCTTCCACTACTCCGCATCCCTTCTTATCATTTATCAGGCTGTCGTTAATGTATTTTATTTTATATACAAGAGACGCATACTTCATGACAGGTAGCATAGTAAAATATAGGTGAGCCAACTATTAATGAGTCGGCTCACCTACCTAATAATTGCTTCTATGTCGTTACGTTTTCTCCGTCACATAAATGCTCCACAGATGCCATTCTACTTTCATGTCTTATATGTAAAGAGAACGACCTATGCAAAACTTAGTTTCTGCTACGTTAGACACTTTGCTTGCTGAAATCGCGCTGAGCTCCTCTATAGCTGCCCATTAAGTTTTGATAACCAGGAAGATGACTAGAAATTAAATTGCCAAAACCTTCAACGTCGTTGCGCCAGTCACGCTGCAGCTCGCACGCTACGCTAAACCAGTTCATAAGCTGTGCGCCCCCGTGAGCCATACGCGTTAATGCTGCATC
>Ga0209795_10000749_pt1 | contig 23076 bp, 29 predicted proteins | sample AgamicOrMarz_FD_187166 | JGI IMG/M metagenome (GOLD analysis project Ga0209795, IMG submission 187166) | Agave microbial communities from Guanajuato, Mexico - Or.Ma.rz (SPAdes) (version 2) | ecosystem: Host-associated > Plants > Phyllosphere > Phylloplane/Leaf | place: Guanajuato, Mexico...
CGGGGAGCCCGGTTTATCGCCTTAACGGCTTTAAACCGGGAAGATCAAGAGCACCTGACGAATCATCTTGCCGTCCTACGTCCTGCAAGATTCAAGCAGGGCAAAATACGCCTGCCTTGGCATGATAAAAGCTGACGCTTTTCCATGCCTGCGGTCAGACTCATTCATTTTTGATTCTCGCTACGCTTGAACCAAAAACAAGCTCGGCAAGCCGAGTGAATGGTCTTCAGGCGTATTTTGCCCTGCGGGACTTCCTGGCCAGAATGCTTCGCATCTGGCCAGATTCTTTTTCTAAATCAGCTTCCGCTTCTTAGAAAAAGACAAATAAAATGTCATGCTTCGCATCACATTTTGAATGAAATTAAACAAACATTTGTTTAAAAATGTTTGTTTAATAAAAAACGAAACATATAAACACGAATTATAGCGAAAACCCATAGCTTCGCTATAAAATCCCAAATAATTAAATACAGAGATAAAGCAAAGACAGGAGGCATCCCTATGGCCGCGCCACGAAAACATATAAGGATTCTAAAAACAAAAGAAATCGAAGGCATGGATATGCTTTGGAAAACTGGAACAGCTACCAGAGAACAAATGGAAAGAGAATATAACATCAAAGGAGATCGTCTAAAAAAACTTTGTCATAGTGGATATTTAGAAGAACGCACAGGAAAAATTGTTTTAGGAGAAAAAGGGATAGAAAAGTTTAGGAAAGAGGGAAAAGAATATCAATATAAAACCGGTATAAATAACGCCAAACATGATATTCGTCTCTCTGAAAAATACATCTCTCTACCAAAAGAAATAAGAGAAACATGGAAAACAGAAAAACAATTGCATTCAGAGGCTCAGAAAGACCCCAGATACGGCGATTTCAAAAAAAGAATAGTAGAGTCCCATCCACAAGGAAAATTCCAACCAACGCCCGATGGAGCCGTCTATAGTGAAGCGCATAGCGGTTACATTGCTATAGAGGTGACAACACGTAACTATAAAGAGATTGATATCCAACAAAAACAAGAATTTGCGAAGACATTCTTATCTGGATATGAACAACTATAGGGGGAAAAAACATGGCAATACAACCAACATTTATCGTTCCACATACTTTTTATACAGTACATGAAATTATGAATAATACTAATTCACCTTATATCTTAAACTTACATGAAATTCAGGAAGATCCACATAAAAGAAAATTAAGTGATGAATTACATTTATTCATCATGAAGCATTATCATAATCTATTTAAATTTATGCTCCATCATCAACCTTATATGTTAAAGTCACAGTTCCTAGATCTATTCGGCTACCAAAAAGGGAAAAAGAATAAATCTAGAACACTTGGTTATGCAAAATTAAAAGAGTTAGAAGATAAACTGTTAATTGGTTCTAAATCCTTTTATGGTGCGGAATATATTTATTTATCTTATCGAGCTTACTATTATTTTGGCCAAGAAAAAAAGGTGCTACCAATTGCACCTGGAGAGAATGTACTCTTCCGCCATTTTACTCGTATGGAAGACTATCTAGAATTAAATAAACAATATACAGACCCAACATTATTAATCGCATTACTTTGCTCTCACGAGCATTATTATCTATTACATACAGAACCATTTTTCCCAATTCAACCAATACAAGAGAAAGATACACGTTACTTTGGAGAATACTTTCCAAACAACAAAATACCTAAAAATCTTGATATGGAATTTGTAACAGACTTTCTCATAAAGACAAAACAAGAAAACAGGGGATTGTGGTTCATCAATGAAGAGACACCTGAAACTCAACTTCATGTACTCATTACATTTATTGATGAACTCTTTAAAATCCTTACTACACGTTGTTCTCTTAAATTACTTGTTAATGATCAAAAAGAATCTTTACAAATCGTAGCAAATATTATCCCAATTCCAGGAACATCTTATATCACAATGAATAACCTAATCTCTGATATCTATCATATTGAATTTTTATTAAAGATTTGCTTCCCAACAGTGATAACAGGCTTTACTTTTATTGTGATGAACCAAGATCATGAACGTGAATTAAAAAGTATTATTAGTAGAATTACTAAACTTAGAAAAAATAAAAAGAACTTACAACCATGGCAATCTAGGATTGATTCGAAAAATATCAAAATCCGGAATACAAATTTATTTAGGCGTTTAAATTTCAACGATTCTTACGAATCTCAACGAGAGAAACCACTTCCACAGTAACCACTTACTTATAGTAAGTGGTTTTTGATCTTTCCCCTACTTTTGAGGTAGAGGCTGGCCGGGGTGTGGGGAGACCCCACGTATTGCGTATCTAAAAATAGAGTAAGAACTAATTATGGAACGTTAGATCAAGCGGTTTGGCTCGTATAATGAGTAGCTCAAGCCGATATGCCTACATCCCACTTTTGAGTTTATCGGCTTGGCGATGAAAGCAAACGAGCCAAAAAAAGTTTGGCAAGGATGTTAGAAAAAAGAAAAGTCTTCGACTTTAGCCGAGGATTAACGAGGCGACTTTTTTCTAACAAAGGTGGAGATTTTTAAGCGGGGTTTGCTTAAAAATACTACCTGTTCCTTGCGGAACTTTTAGCTATTTCTATATAGAGTAAGAAGAGACAAACATACCAAAGTAGAAAAAACTCAGTAATATCAAGGGTTTCAAGATTTTTCGTACTTACCGTTTTTGGTAAGTAAACTTACCGTTTTTGGTAAGTACGAAATTAATAAAAAAATCTACTAATTAAAGTAGATTTAAAATAATTTAATAGGTAAATTTTTAAGTTGTTTTGGTACTTTTCTAAACATTGTTTTAAGTGTTGGATTAACATCATCTCTATTACCAGAAAACATTATATGAGGATTTATAAATAAAGCGTATGCTCTAACATTATTATTATCAATACCACTTTCTGAACGAGCTATAATACCTTTATCTATTAATTTTCTAATTAATGGACTAACTTTTGTTTCATGTCTTCCAATCTTTTTAGCTAATTCCCTCTGAGTTAATGGGATTTGTTCTTTAGAATTAATATCACTAACCAAACAATTACTTAAAAAACCTACACACATTGAAATATCTAATAAAAATACTTTTTCAGCATTTGTTAAATAATCAATTTCAAATAAATATTGAATGTTTTGTTGAATAATTTGAACAAACTTTGCTTTATTTTTTATTTTACGTTCAGGAACTAATTTCATTCCTTTTGCACTAGCTTTTGCTTGAAGTATATTTGCTAATTCCATTTCTTCCTCTGACAAGATCTTTGAGTTTTCAATATCTCTTAATCTTGCGTTTTTTTCAGCTTGTTCTAAATTAAAATACTCTTTCATAAAATAAACCCCTTTAAAAAACTCACATAACATCAAATTACATTTTTATACTGATTCTACATTAAATTAATAAACGAAAAATATTCTTATACTAATATTTATTGAAATCTCAAAGACTCGCTTAATATATTTCACTTAAAAATAATACATCCTTTTTATGAAATTTTAACTATATATAGAGAGTGAGATAAGGAAAATATAAAAAACCAGTAATATCAAGGCTTTAAAGTGTTCGGGGTGTTAATTTTTTTTAACACCTGTGTTAAAAAAAATTAACACCTATTTTTTGGAAAGATCAACAAAAAAAAAAAGTGCAATAGTTAAATTACACTTTTTCAAAATAAATATATTGGTAATTTATGTTTCTTTTTACTTCCTTCACATTGAATATTTCTTAATGATTTTGCAAATATTTGTTGTGTAGCTCTATCAATATCATCTTTTGGTGCATTACATAATATATTAGGATTAACAAACCAAGTACGGGACGAACAAGATCTTCCATCTTCAGTTGTTACCCCAGATTCCGCAACACCTAAAATTCCTTTAACTAATAAATCATTCATAATTTTAGAGATAGACGTTCTTGTTTTCCCTAATTTTTTTGCTAAATAACTTGGAGAAGCCGCATATGGCTTAATTTCATCATCATTTTTTTCAATAATCACATTTGATTTAAATTCCAAAAACCGTGAAAGCTCAAATAAAAAAGCTTTCTCTGGTTGAGTTAAATAGCCAATTTCACATAAATAATCAATATTCTCTGTAATCATTTGCACGAACTTCACCCCATCAGTTCGTTTTTTCTTTTTACCAATAAAATAATCATCACCTGTTGTACTATGTAAAATCTGTAATAACAATTGTTGTTGTTCAGTTGATAAACCTATATTAGCTTGTTCTAAAAAATCCTCAACCTTATTTTCATTTAACCTTGCCTTTTGTTCTGAACTATCAATATTTACAATTTTACTCATTTTTTCCTCTCCTTAATGGTTGAGGAAAACAAACTCTAATGATAAAATGTCATTAGACAAAATTAATAATTAAGAGTTTGATTTCTCAACCTCTATCACCTTAAGCAAAAACCCTTTCTGTCGCCAAACTTCGAGGGTTTTTTTGCTATTTTTCATTCTATCATAAACTTATAAGAACTTATATGTTATCCACTTTTATAAATATATTTATAAAATAAGTATTATCAAAAACTACAGTTTTTGATAATACTTACAATAAAACTCATTAAGTTTTAAAACAGCAGCAATAACTTCATCTGGATCACTTTTATCAATCATCTGTGTAATCGATAAATAATATAACTTATTATTTAAACGTTTTTTTTTCACTGTTTCAATTAATCCTCTAAGTTCATTTAATAATATATTATATCTGTTAATATCCTCAAAATCATAAGGTATATTTTGTTTAATAATATACTCACAATCTAAAATTAAGTTTATAAACTTTTGATCATGATTCATTGTTTCTCCAATCAAATTTATCTATTTATTTTAACCAGCTAACACTAACTTTATTTATCCAATATTGCACTCCTCCACCTTCCCTATATTCCTCAACTACATTTGTACCATTTTGAAATTGAGTTTGAGATGCAGTAATCCCCGTAAGAACTCTAATTCCTCTTGGTATTTCTACTATATATTCTGTACTTAATGGATTACCCCAAGCTTCTAATACCGCTAACTCATTTCTTGTTTCTTCAATGTTTCTCTTTTTATCACTCCACCAATAACCAAGACCATACTTAGATTCTGGTTCACCAGATTTACTTCTTCTATATAAAATTAAATCTTTATCAATTTCTTTTATCTCTATTTTTAAATCCTTAAATGCTAAAACATCCGCTCTAGTACCCTTAAAATCAAAATTAGAAAAACCTGATTCTCTTATTATCTCTCTTTTTAAAGTTGCACGTTCCATTATACTCAAATCTACTTTATCTACTTTATCTAATAATTGATTTAAATCCTTAACACTCCAATTAATCAATTTATTACTTTTTATATTACTTATTATTTTATCAATATTATTCTCACTTTCAAAAATAATAGATATATCATCACTTCTATTTAATGAAATATTATTCAATTCAGCATAACCATTAGTAGATAAACAAAATAAACTTAAAAAAATCACAAACATCGTAACAAATATATTTTTTTTCATATTAAAAAACTCTCTCCTAATCTTAATTAACAATTTTTACTAATTCAAAAATCAAATCATTTTTTTTAAAACAAACCTCCAAATTGGTTCTGATCCAATCATCACAGATCCTTGTCCCATCATTCCTACATATAATTCATCATTTTTAGAATCGATTGTTGCTTCCAATTCATACATATAAGATTTAAATTCTTTGTTATAAACAGGTTCCGCTGCAATATATACAATTTCCCCCACATATTTATCTTTTCTTTCTACATTAAAAGAGTAGATTATTTTATCACCCTTTTTTATACTTTTTCTATCTTGAGGAGATAAAAGTATATGAGCTCTTTTCTCAAGATTTTTTGGTACAATTGATAGCATCTCTTTACCATATTCAATTAAATCACCAGATTGAATAGTAGAATTAAACTGAACTTCCCCATCCATTGATGCTTTTACAAGAACATTTTCATTTTCTTCTTTTATTTGGAATAAAACATCTCCTGTTTTCACAAAATCACCCGACTTAACCAAAACATTATCTATTATTCCCTTATTTTTACTTCTAACTAAACTTGATTCAGATTTACTTTGTATAATTACTGTTCCTTTACTTACAATATCAATCTTTCCAAAATAAGCCCAAACAACAAAGATAACAAACAATAAAATAAGCCCAGATAAAAACCACATAATAAAACGAGGTGGTTTTCGTTCTAATAGCTCCACACTATCTGTTAATTGCTCAAAAGAATAAATTTTATTCATCTTTATTTCCCCACATAGCATAAGATTGTGATTTTATATGATCTACATGTACAGTTTGATTTTTCCAAAGACCATAATAATCACCCTTTTGAAGTAATAATTCTTCATGAGAACCTTCTTCAATAATATTTCCTTTTCTCATTACAAAAATTTTACTAGCATGTTGAACTGTACTTAATCGATGCGCAATCATAATAACTGTGATTTCCTTACTTCCTAAGTCTCTAAGCATATCAGTAATTTTTTTCTCTGTTGTAGAATCTAAATTACTTGTTGCCTCATCTAAAATCAAAATATCTGGATTTTTCAATAATGCACGTGCAATAGCTAATCTTTGTTTTTGTCCTCCAGATAAATTAGACGCATTTTCCTCTAATAATGTTTCATATCGCAATGGTAATTCACTAATAAAATCATGAGCACAAGATAATTTACATACATGAATTAATTCTTCGAAGCTAACCTTACGTTCTAAACCAAATTGTAAATTATCATAAATGGAACCACTAAAGAAAAAGGACTCCTGTGATACATATGCAATTTGTTTACGTAATGCTGTTTTACTAATTTCTTTAATATGATAATCATCGTAATAAATATTTCCCTGCTGAACTGAATAATAATTCATTAATAATTTTGAAATAGTTGTTTTACCTGAACCACTTTCACCAACAAAAGCTACTTGACTACCAGGAGAAATTGAAAAACTAATATTATTTAAAACATTATTCCTCGTACCATATTTAAATGTTACATTCTCAAAATCAATTTTCCCAGAAAGACGATTTGAAAATACCTTTCTCTCCTCATCCTTCGATTTTTCTAATTCTAAATCAAAAATATCATTTAATCTCTCTGCCGCTACAATAGCTGATTGCATCATCGGTTGAATACCAATTAAATTCTGAATAGGATTCAAAAAATATACCAAAAGTGCATTATAGGTAATTAACTCACCAATTGACATATTTCCCTTTAATACTTGATTAGCACCTACCCATAGAATAATTACCCCACCAATTAATTCAATTGCAATTTTAATACTTCCTTGCAAATTAGAAATCATACCATTTTTAAATAAATGACGAAGTAAAATTACAAAACGTTTTTCCATTTCAAAAATTACTTCTTTCTCTGCATTATATGATTTTATAGTACCCACACCATTTAATGACTCCACTATATAAGACATTAACTTCGCATTACTTTCCATTTGCTCTCTATTAATGTTTTCATAAGATTTATGAAAACCTAAAATAACAAAAACATAAAACGGAACCAATAAAAGAGTTACACCAAACAAAACAGAATTATGTAAATACAATAAAACAGAACCTAAAACTACCATTAAACTATCAATCATTAATGTAATAGTAGTATTAGATAAAGCATCCCTAACTTTACTAGCATCTGTAAAACGAGAAATAATTTCACCAACTTTTCTCGTTTCAAAAAAATTCATAGGTAAACCAATAACATGTCGATAATATCCCAACATTAACTGTATATCAATTCTTCTACTAAAATATAAAATTAAATGAGTTCTAAAGTATGAAAGTAACACCTTAAATACATATAAAATAACAATACCTATTGAAACAATATGTAAAGTTTGCAATAACTGATTTGCAACAATATCATCAATTAAAAATTTAAAATAGAATGCACCTAACATACTAAAACTATTTAAAAAGATAGAAGCAATAAACATAGGAACAAGCAAATGAATTTGAGATTTTAATAAAGATGTAAATCGAGAAAATTTACCACTAGAATGATCAAATTCATTAAATTTTTCATTAGGACTAACTAAAACCAAAATACCTTTCCAAATCTCACAAAATTTTTCCAAACTAAATATAATATTTCCTTTTGCAGGATCTGCAATATAAACTTTATTTTTTTTCACTTTATAAATAACTACATAATGTAATAAACCATTATCAATTACATGTGCAATAGCTGGTAAAGGTATTTCTTCTAATACTTCAGGACTCTTAGCTCTAACACCTTTACTATCAAAACCTAATTTTGTAGACGCTTCCAATAATCCTTTAATATTTGTACCTTGTAAATCAGTACCTGCAATTTCACGAATTTTAGCAATTGATACATCCGAATTATAATAACGTGAAATCATAGCTAAACATGCTGGACCACAATCTTGCAAATCATGTTGCTTAATACATTCAAATTTTTTTAATACCAAAGTAATACCTACTTTCTTAATGAAAATAAATCCTTTTATACAAATATTTTAATAATTTTATTATTATTTGAAAAAAATTACAAGGAAATTATAGACAAACCATTTTATTATTGTATAATAATACCATGACAGCGATTGCAAAGCTAAATTATTCATTTAAATAAGGAGGGAACATAATGGAAATCAAATTAGAAAATCTTGAAGAATTAACACAAGAAGAAGTTCTAGAAGTAGAAGGCGGAATCGGATGGAAAGACGTAGTCGACTTCGGAACAGGATACTATAAAGGATGGTCTAACTACTACAACAACGGAAAAGCTCCGTGGGAATAAACAATAATATTTTCTAAAGTTAAAATCTAAAAATCTATATATTTTAAAGGAAGGGTGTTTTGAATGAATACTAAAGAATTAAACAAAAATCTTGAAACTTTAACAAATGAAGAACTTGAAGTAAACGGCGGAGGCGTCTGGAGTACAATCGGAGAATATGTAGGCTATGGATCAGCATCTAAAAATGCTCAAAAACACGCATTTTGTGATAAATATTATGCTCCTAGAACTAATGCAAGAGCAAACTGCTATAGTATGTACGAATCATAAAAAAAAGATGGCTTTTAAGCCATCTTTTTTTTAAAATAATCATTCAAACAAAAATTCAAACTAAATATATCACATGTATATAATTCTAAAATAATATAACCTCTAGAATCTACAAGATAAAGAGTAGGAACTGAATTTATAACATACTTTTCAAATAATTGATTAGAAAAAATAAAAGAACTTTTATCCAAAGGATCAATATTTAAGACCTCATCACTAATAATAATAATTTTTAAATTAAAATTCAAAGCAATATCTTTAAATCCATCAAAATCATATCCATCCCTAATAAAACATAATAAAAGATACTTCTCACTATTTTTAAAAAACTTAGATTTTAATTTGAATGAATTTAACCTTCCAAATTTAGGTGCTAATTCCCCAGCTATTGGTTTAATTAATCGATTCAAATTTAACACCTCTTTAATTTTAAATTACTTATAATATATAATTAACCTTATCATTATAAATAATAAAAGTTAAATTAACATTAAACATCTGCAAATAAACATAACAAATTAGATAGAAAAAAATCAATACTTTTCTTTAGACATTCTCAATAAAATCAAACTACAAATACTAATCACAATAAATCCAAGTAAAGCTAAAAATGGAATTGTAATAAAACCTAACCAATTTATATATTCACCAGTACATGGTACACGTCCACAAGAAACAGCTCTTTCTGAAAAGAAAACAATCTTTTGTATCGAATAATGATATAAAGAAACGCAAGAACCTATAATTCCAAATATTAATGAATACCTTGAAATACTATAATCTTTTTTTATAACAGAAACACCTAATAATAAAACTAAAGGATACATAAAAATCCTCTGATACCAACATAAAGTACAAGGAATAAACTTCATAATTTCAGAAAAATATAAGCTACCTAATGTAGCAATAAAAGAAACACACCATGCAAGAAATAATAAATTTTCTTTTCTTTTTTGACTATTCATATTAAAAACCCCTTATAAAATTAAATATTTATAAAAAATAAAAGAAACTTAAATAATAAGTTTCTTTTAAGAGAATATCTAGATATAAAAGTAATAAAACAAATTTTCTAATCTCATAAAATCTATTTATTTATTCTTCCTAAACCAACTTTCAAAATCCTCTTCCGATTGTTCTCCTTCAATCCTATTTAATTCTTTTCCATCTTTATAATGAATAATTGTAGGAGTTCCTTTAATTTTAAATTGATCCCAAGCTGAATCGTATTCTTCTAAGTTCATAACCTGCATGTCAATTTTCATTTCTTCTGCCATAGGTATAACAATTGGTGAAACTTTAGCACAATGAGAACAGTGTGTCTGATAATAATAAATAATTTTCTCTTTTTTATCTAAAATATCTTGTTGTAACTGTTCTTGTGAAATTTTATTTTTATAATACTCTTTTACTGGAACTTCTTCTTTATTTTTATTCATAACTAAAAAAATAACACCAAATAACAAAATAACAAAAAGACTAAACACCAATATTTTCTTCACACTTAATTCCCCTCACTAAAAACATTAAATCTAGATATAAAAATCCAATGATTAATATATCATAAAACAAACATTTTATATACAAAAAATGTAAAAAATAAATAATTTCCATTAAAAACATACATAGAACAAGGGAATGCTTGTAGACTGATCTATACTGCATTCCCTTATTGTATTTATGCTATATTTCTATTCTTCTTTTTCCGACATTAGAACCTTATAAAGAATAGCAACTACATTTAATTTTTAAACAAACCGAAAAAACCTTTCCGTTTTTGTTTCTGATTTTGCTTTTGCATATCTCTAATATTTTCAAGCAATAATTGATCTCGTTTTTCTAACTTCTTCTCTATAAAAACTTCTAGTTCACTATTTTTGCTTTCAACTTCCATTAATTTTTTCTCTGTGTTAAACAAATGCTCTTTTGTCGTAACTAATTCATTCGTAATTTCTTGTAATTTTTGAACAAGCGCTTGATTGAATTGATTTTGTAATTGCTGATTTTCTAAAACTTCATCCAATTTCTTTTCTAATTCCGATTTTTCTTCTTTTGAAACAAATGAATCAAGTTCCCCATTCCGCCATGCTCGAACCTGATCATAAGACCACTTTTGTAATTGTATTTTTTCTTTAATTGCTGTTAATTCTTCTATATTTTCCTTAGAATACCTACGATGCCCTCCTGGGCTTCGTTCCGTTTGTATGTTAAATTCATTTGACCATACTTTTAATAAATCCGGAGTCATCCCTAAGCGATCTGCAACAATTTTCGGTGTATACATTTCCGATTTTAGTTCCAACTTTCATTCCTCCTTCAAAAACGAAATACATTTCTTCACTCATAAAACATTACTAAATCAATGTTTTAATCAAAATCGGAATTCACTCACAACTGATATCACAACCGATTTTAAAATCGAATTAATTTCGAAATACATTTCGATTTTAACACTAATACTCATTATTTCTCGATACCCACATCAAAATCTTTTTTCTATATACAAGATTTTATGCAAAAAAAGAATAGCGCGGATCCCTAAAATCCCCGCTACATCAACGATGTATAAAATCCTGTATACCAAATAAACAGACAAAAAAGAAGAATCCCTGTACATACAAGGATTCTAGCAAAGTACTTGCTACCGATAATAGGACGTTATGTTAACCAACCATGAATAAGTATTCATAACTTGTTCCAACATTTAAAAGAACAATCTATATCCACTTATAAGTACACTTGCAAGTATATTTACAAATGTACTTATAAGTGGGTATAACAAAAAACTATTAAAGATCCTCCAGTTAAACAATCGGGAGGACTTTTAATAGTTTTCTAAGTTATCTTCCAAATACACTCAATCCTAAATAGATCAAACTATAACTAATTAAAGCACTTGCAAGCATCAAACTTATTTTTAATAATTTGTCTTTTATATTCGGCTTTACTTCACTTATAGGTTTTCCCTCTATAAAATCAACTATTTGACGATACGTTTTTAAATTATGCTCTTTTTTCAAGTTTTCAAGCTTCGATGATGAAAGCATAAGCAAAATCACAAGTACCACAGGTATTATAAGACCATAATAACCCAAAAAATAAAATACAGGTGCTGTAGAAATGGGAATTATAACCATTAATGCCAACATAATGTAACTCCACTTAAAGAAAGTTAATTTTTGAAGTTCTTCTCTCATAATCTTTACATCTCCTTTAACTAAATCATCCAGGGAGACATTAAAGAGAATACTCATCATTAGTAAATTATGGATATCTGGATAGTTCCTTTCATTTTCCCAGTTAGAAATAGATTGTCTGGAAACATGAATTTTTTCTGCTAACTTCTCTTGGGACATATTATCCCGTTTACGAAAATATTGTATTTGTCTACCAATGTTCATCTATACATCTCCCTTAAGCTTGAGGTTAAGTTAAAGACTAATTAAATACTACCAAATTTCTTTATAATAACGTGATTCTAAGGTGTAAAAGTCTTTTATCATGCTATTCCCACCTGGTTTTTGCCCTTTTCTGGGGTCCCGTCCTACACTTTTTATTCCACGGTTCACTTGACCACGAGCCTCTACACCCTCAAACTCCCAAAGATAACCCCAGCGGGCAAAAACCGCCCTTCTGGGGCCACCTCTGGTGAGTTTGCATGAGGGTGCCCCTCATGGTCAAGTGACTTTCGCGGCATAAACGTTACAGACTCAGTGATCGACCCTTCCCTAGTTGTTCCCCCATGTATTCCTATTACAAAACCTCTCATATCTAAATTAATATATTGTATAATGTACTTGATTCTATGTGGTATCACATAGAATCAAGTACATATGCTCCCCTCCGGGGAGCCCGGTTTATCGCCTTAACGGCTTTAAACCGGGAAGATCAAGAGCACCTGACGAATCATCTTGCCGTCCTACGTCCTGCAAGATTCAAGCAGGGCAAAATCCGCCTGACCTTGGCATGGAAAAGCTAACGCTTTTCCATGCCAAGGTCAGACGCATTCATTTTTGATTCGCGCTGCGCTTGAATCAAAAACAAGCTCGGCAAGCCGAGTGAATGGTCTTCAGGCGGATTTTGCCCTGCGGGATTTCGCATTCCTGGAAGCACTGCATTAGGAATGCCTCTTTTTCTAATTCAGCTTTCGCTTCTTAGAAAAAGACAAAGAGGATTCGCCCATGGCAAACTCTCTTTGTCTCAACAGATCATGTATACTTCGCATACATGATCTGTAAAAGTTATTCTTCTCTCAATTAAACAAGTAAATCCATAATCATATTCATAGGGAAGACAGCAAGCTTCGCTATGTCTTCCCAAAAATACAAGATCGTATAAAAGCAAAGACAAAAAAGATTCCCTAAGATTCGTCATTTAAGACCCTAGAACCCCTCTAGATTAAATTCTTTTATAAAAAAGTAGTTTTATATAGCCCTTCATCAAAAAAATGAAATACAGCCCTTCTGAGGCTTTTAAAACAAATCTATTCCCTCTACTTTTGAGGTAGAGGTTGGCCGGGGGGTGGGGAGACCCCACGTATTGCGTATCTAAAAATAGATAAATAATCTATTGGAGAACGTTAGACCAAGCGATTTGGCTCGTATAATGAATAGCTCAAGCCGATATGTCTAAATCCCACTTTTGAGTTTATCGGCTTGGCGATGAAAGCAAACGAGCCAAAAAAAGTTTGGCAAGGATGTTAGAAAAAAGAAAAGTCTTCGACTTTAGCCGAGGATTGACGAGGCGACTTTTTTCTAGCAAAGGTGGAGATTTTTAAGCCGGGTTTGCTTAAAAATACTACCTGTTCCTTGCGGAACTTTTAGCTCTTTATATAGAGAGTGAGAAGGGAACAGCATACGTAACTATAAAAAAGCCTTTAATACCAAGGGATTTGGGATTTTTTATAGTTATCGAATTCGATAACTTTAGTTATCGAATTCGATAACTATAAAGTTATAAAAAAACCTGTATGAAATTCATACAGGTTACACTAATTTTATAGGTAAATTTTTTAATTCTTTAGGTTTTCTTATAAACATAGTTTGTAGTGTTTGATTAATATTGTCACGATCTCCACAAAGAATTACATTAGGATTTATATACAATGCATACATTCTAGCATTAATTCCATCCCTACCGGATTCAAAACGCCCAATTAGCCCTTTTTCAATTAATTGCTTTACTAGTCTACTAACTGTATTTTTACTAGATCCTATTTTTTCTGCAATTTCAGTTTGAGTCATGGGTAATTGTTCTTTTGCATTAATATCATGAACAATACAATTCGAACGAAAACCTATAAACCCAATAATTTTATTTAAAAACATAATTTCTTCGTTTTTTAAATAATTATTTTGAATGAGATATAACCAATTCTCTTGAATAATTTGAGCAAATTTAGCTTTATTTTTTACTTTCCGTTCAGGTACCAACTTCATTCCATGTAAATTAGCTTTTGCTTGAAGTTCATTTGCTATGTACATCTCTTCTTCTGACAATATCTTCGAATTCTCGATATCTCTCAATCTTGAATTCCTTTCAGCTTGTTTTAAATTGATAGTATTTGTCATAACTTTTCTCCTCGTTCCTAGTATTTACAACTAGTACGGAGACTTTTTTTATGCTATTATGTAATTAGAAATTTATAAGAATAAAAAAGCCTCTCATTATAGTTGTTTCTCGACAATTCAATTATATCATGATTGGCTTTTTTTGTTATAACTAATAGAAAAAGAGTCCTATACATAGGACTCTTTTTCTGCTTATGAAAGTAAACTTTTAAATATTAGTTTACATTCATTTCTCCTTAAACATTGACTTCTCAACAATTCTCTTGATATCCTCAATTTATATAACAAAAATATACATTCAAAACACTATAAAATAAGAGGTCAAAAATCCATGAATAAAAAACCACATCTCATTGATGTCCAACCTATCCGTAACAAAGAACAGATCGAAGATATGAAATGGGCCCTTAAACGTCATTGTTCCGAACGAGACTATATTCTCTTTCTTGTTGGCATTCATACCGGATTACGTGTCAGTGATCTACTCCAAATTGAAACACAAACCATAGTAAAACTAAAACGAAAAAAGAGAAAAGAATTTAAGATTAAAGAAGGAAAAACGAAGAAAGAACGCATGATTAATCTTACTTCTATTTTTGATGAAGTATACTCTTATGCCCAAACACTAAAAAACATCTGGTTATTCCCTTCTCGAAAAGGAGAGCGACCCATTAGTAAGATTCAGGCTTATCGACAATTGCAAAAAGCCGGAGAATTTGCCAGTGTAGAATCCATTGGTACCCACACCATGCGCAAAACCTTCGGCTATTGGTTCTATAAACAAACAAAAGATGTCGCTATGTTACAAGAAATTCTAAATCATAGTACACCACAAATTACACTTAAATATATTGGGATTAGTAAAGAAGAAAAAGATAATATCCTAGATACATTTTTTATTTAATCTAAACCTCAAAAAAAGACATCTTATAAATTTATAAAATGTCTTTTTTAACATAAGAGAGAAAAAATACAATCTAATATTTTATTTTTTTATCTAAATAACAATCGCAACATTCCCAATGTGGAGGGATCCATTTATAATACCCAGGCTTTAACTGACATATATCTGGTTTATAACAATCATTTTTAGGTAGTATTGGAGGATATTGATTATCTATTGGTGTTAGGAATGGAAATTGATTGTTGAGGTTTTGATTATCTATTGGTGTTGGGAAAGGAAATTGATTGTTGGAGTTTTGATTATCTTTTGATATTGGGAAAGGAAATTGATTGTTGGGGTTTTGATTATCTTTTGATATTGGAAATGGAAATTGATTATTGGGATATTGATTATATAAATTATTCATTTTTAATACCTCTTTTCTATTTTTATTAGTAATAATGTACAATGTTAAATAAAAATAGAAAGCAAATCTATTCTGTCTGTAATTATTTTATCTAAATATATATATAATAACCACATTAAAAGTTCTATAACATTTTCAATAAAAAAATTTACTTTAAAATTATTTATTAAATATAATTTTAGATTTACCCTCCTAAATATTCATACACATAATTTAAACAAAAAATAAGCTTAAAAATTCTAATTGTTTTTTTTGTTAATATCTATGTCCATGCCCACCAAAACCTTGCCCTTGCCCCTGTGGCATTTGAAAATATTGAACAGCTGCACCTGAAAGTTGAGAACCTGAAACCTGTGTTAATCCTACTACAGGATTACCACCAATCCCTAAAGGAAATACTATTGTAACCATTTCTTGACCAGATGGAGTAAAAGTAACTCTATGGATAAAAACACGTGTACCTGACTGAAGAGTTTGCCCATTAGCTAAAGTAACAGACTGAGGAATAGTAAATAATTGACCTACTAAATTTTGAAATTGTTGTTGACGAAAATCATCTACATAATCATATTCAGAAGTATTTTGATAATACATAACTAGCCAACCTCTTTCTATTTAAATTTACACATTATATTTACCTATATATTCGATAGGCTTTTTCTATGTCTAGACAATATACCTAAATTTAATATAAAAACTTTTAAAAATATAAACTAAAATTAGCAAAATCTAATAAATATATATTCTACTTACTATTGTCCATCCTAATCTATTTATTCTAACAGTTCACCCAAACATGAGCCTCTACACATCCAAATTCAAATCACTTTCCTAACATAAACACCCCAGAATTTAAAATTTCTACTTCCACAATGTATAAAATCATGATAAAGAAAAAAAACGAAATCCATTGATAAAACGCTTTTTTTCTTTTCTATCAATAATAGATCATTATGTTAACTCTCTATAAATATAATATTCATAGATAATTTCTCTTTTATTATTAAGAGTAAAAAAAGGCATCAATTATTTAATTAAAATAGCTACTTCTTTCTTTTCTATAAATTTAAACACTCCATGCTTTATGCTACATATGATCATTTTGACCTCGTGCAAAACAATCAATTATTCCCCCAATCATTTGTATTTTACATCAATTAACTTTATTTTAATATTTTAACAGATATAACTATTTAACTTAAAAACTATAATCTTATTCTCAAAACATTATTTATATCCCCCATGTCATTAAAATAAAAAGTAACAAAAATTCATTACATCTAAAAACTACATAAAAACATAAAAAGAAAACAATAATTTCAAACGCATGTTTTTTTAAAATTTAAATATAAATATATTTTTATATCTTTATATAATTATGATATTTATTTATATAATTATACTGAATTGTTACATTTTTTTTAAAAATATAACAATTCGTTGTCTTTTTTTACAAAATTCAAAAATTTAGAATTTTATGTGTACTTATTATCCATAGAATGTAATAATCTGGATGTATCATATTTTTTACAAGAAAATATTAGGAGGTTTTTCAAAATGAAGAACAAATTAATTGGATCAGGATTGGCATTATCTTTACTATTAGGTGGAGCAGCTTTTAACTCTACTGCAGCTAAAGCTGCACCAATCGATGAAGCAAAAAATATTACTGTAGAATCAAAACAAAACATTGAACCACCAAAAGAATTCGCGGCAATGTTAGGACGAGCTGCAGCAAAAGGAGCTGCTTGGGGAGTTGGATGGGTTGCAGGTGAAAAAGCTGCAAATGCTCTATTTGGAAGTAGTTCATCAGATGCTCCTAGCTATGAATACGAAGATGTAAAATCATCTTTCGATCAATAAATCCTATAAAAGTAAATCTAAAGGAGTATTAAAATGAAAAATAAGTTAATTGGATCAGGGTTAGCACTTTCTTTACTATTAGGTGGAGCAGCTTTTAACTCTACTGCAGCTAAAGCTGCACCAATCGATGAAGCAAAAAATATTACTGTAGAATCTGCAAACCAAAACATTGAACCACCAAAAGAATTCTTAGCTGTTGCAGGTCGCCTTGCAGCAAAAGGAGCTGCTTGGGTAGGGGGATATTTAGCGGGTGACAGAGCTGCACGAGCAGTAATCGGAAGTAGTTCATCAGATGCTCCTAGTTATGAATACGAAGATGTGAAATCATCTTTTGATTTGTAGATTTATTCTTTAGGGGGTCGAAGACAATAATAAAAAAAATTATTGGATCGGGATTAGCACTTTCTTTACTATTAGGTGGAGCAGCTTTTAACTCTACTGCAGCCAAAGCAGCTCCAATCGATGAAGCAAAAAATATTACTGTAGAATCTGCAAACCAAAACATTGAACCACCAAAAGAACTCTTGGCTGTTGCACATCGCCTTGCAGCAAAAGGAGCTGCTTGGGTAGGCGGATATTTCGCACATCAAAAAGCTGCACGAGAAATAACTGGAAGTAGTTCATCAGATGCTCCTAGTTATGAATACGAAGATGTAAAATCATCTTTTGATCTGTAGATTTATTCTTTAGGGGGTCGAAGACAATAATAAAAAAAATTATTGGATCGGGATTAGCACTTTCTTTACTATTAGGTGGAGCAGCTTTTAACTCTACTACAGCCAAAGCAGCTCCAATTAATGAGGAAACTATTGCCGTAGAATCCTCAAATGAAAATATTCAGCCACCACAAGAATTTTTCGCCGCAGCAGGACGAGCTGTAGCTGCAGCAGGTGCCTTTAGTGTTGGAAAAGCAGTTGGTAAAGCAGTTGCTAATGCTGCCTTTGGAAACAATAGCACTAATAGTCTTGATTATGAAGACATAACTATAACTTTTGACTATTAATTGTTTGTTTACTATGCAAAACATAATTACGAGCCTTTCTTACTACAAAGTAAGAATTGGCTCGTTTAACTATGTAACTATAAAATTCATTACATATATATAATTAATATTTTATACCTTAAATAAAAAAACATAAACTTTTATCTTGAAATCAATAAAAGCTTAAAAAAATTAGTGAGGTGATAATAATGTGGAAAAAATTAATAGCTGGATTATTATGTACAGCTTTCATATTTCATTTTGCCATAACCCTTATTTATAATACTCCATCTAATCCTATAAAAGCTAAATACAATAAACAATTATCAGCCTATATGGATCCTATTTTCACTCAAAACTGGAGACTATTTGCTCCTGCACCAGTAACAACAAATAGTAAATTTTTTGTAAAAGCCAAAATCAAATCAGATAATGATACTACGACTACTGGTTGGATCGATATTGTTGACTACATGATTAAGGAAAATCAAGAAAATAGATTTACACCATATAATCGTTTATTACGAATTCCTAGAGGTGCATTTGCTTTAAGACAAGAAAGCGATGATACAATGCAAGAGGTTATCAAAAAAATAAACAACGGGAAATTAGATAAAAAAGAATATAAACATTTAGTTGAAAATGAAAGAAGTAAAAATGCTGAAAAAATATCAAATAATTTATTAAACAGATACGCTGAAGCACATCTTAAAAGCGCCTATCCTAATAAAGATATTATAGAATTTAAAGTTCTTCTTGTAGAATCTAACCCAATACCTTTCTCAAAAAAAGAAGAAAAAAATCCTAATAATGAAAAACGTTATATTGAACTTGATTGGGCAAAACCACAAAATGTTATATCTATGTTCTAGTACAAAGGAGTGAAAAACAATGATTAATAAGTTGATTTTATTAAATCAAAAAAAACATATGCTTATAGGAGCTAGTCTAATCCGAATTGCATTTGGATTTATCATTCTTTATAACTATACAATTCATTACTCACAACGTTACTTTTTATGGGGATCTAATGGCTTAATGAGTATGGGAAACCTAAGTCCAGAAGAACGTTTTTTTAACAATTTTTCTCTATATAGTCTCAGTACATCTAACTTATATTTCAATATTATCTATCATTTAGGAATTTTAATAGCAATACTTTTTTTATTTGGTTATAAAGGAAAAATAATATCATTCCTAAATTTCATTTTCATCTGGTCTTTAATGACTCAAAATAATATTATATTAGATGGTGGAGATAATATTTCTCGTATATTACTATTCTATTTATTATTCGCTAATACTACTCAATACTTTTCATTAGACTCTTATTTAAAAAATAAAAAAAATATAAATCCATCTACAACTACTAATACTGAAAATATTTCTTTAAGAAATTTATTACATAACTTATCCATACTCGCCTGTCTTGTTCAAGTAAGTATACTATATCTTACTTCAGGTCTTCATAAAGCAATGGGTGAATTATGGCAAAATGGTACAGCTTTATATTACGTTTTACAAGTTGATGAATTCTCTCATCCTTTCTTCAAGAACTTAATACATTCATCTGATCTAATGTTAGTTACAGGATCTTATATAACAGTAATTGTACAATTAGCTTTTCCATTTTTATTATTTAATAAAAAAACAAAATATATTGGTATGATGGGCATAATTGGTATGCATCTAGGTATCGCTATAGTAATGGGACTCTTTAGCTTTTCATTTATTATGATATCTAATCAACTTCTATTTTTAACAGATAAAGAATATAAATCCATATTTACTTATTTAAAACAAAAATATAACAAAGCTTTAACGATTATACAAAAAAGAAAAAAATCACCAGCCGAAATTCACCAACAACTATAAAACCAAAATAAAAATAACACTTTACATAATTCCTATTTCAAATATAAAGTGTTATTTTTTTTTATGCTTTTCGAACAACTGCTAAATAAACAGACGAAGCTATACTTTGAATAAAAAATACAATCATTACGTAATAAATAAAATATTCCTTATCCATTAACTTAAATATTGCTACAACTACTACTCCAATTAAAATACCAAAAGATAAAATCTTATAAGATAAAGACTTCACCTTAAAAATAAGTATTTGACCTCTCTCATCTTTCGACTCCATCTGCCTTTCAAAAGATCCTTTATAAAACTCTGCTATAAAAACTAATGCAACTAAAACCAAAACTAAAGTTACAGCAATATTACCCATTATTTATCCTCCTCATAACGAAATACATCATTTATATCTTTTTCCAACGAATTAGCAATTTTAAAAGCCAATACTAAAGAAGGGTTATATTTATTTTTTTCTAAAGCTACTATAGTTTGTCGACTAACATTTACTTCATCTGCTAATTGCTGCTGTGTCCACTTTTTTTCAGCTCTTCCTACCGCTATATTATTCTCAAGCATGTCTTCCCTCTCTTCTATCGTATAATTTCCACTAATTGGATTGTAATATATTTCATACAAAAAGTAAATAATTTTTTACAATTAAACTGAAAAATAAAACAACTAAAACCCTAATCAAAAATTTATAAATAAAAAACCAATTCCTATAAATCAAAAGAATTGGATTTTTATTAAAAAATAATAAAGAATATATAATTTCTTACTAAGTATATATTCTTTACTTATATTTATTTAAAACACCTTCATAATAAGATACAACAGAATGCTTTGAATATTCTTTGTGAGTCAAATATAAAATCCCTTTATAAATACCATCATCATATAAAAAATCATTTGGTATTTTTAATGATGGACCAAGAGGAGAAACAGAAAATACTTTAAAACAACTTTTTACATATTTATTTTCTTCTACATTTTTTTCGATGTCTTTGCATATCCCGTTATTAACATAATAAGATTCATCTGCGCGTATAGAATTTCCTCCTATAACAAAAGAAACTAATACTAACAAACTTAAAACACTTTTTTTAAACATATGAATCCCCCTTTATAATATTTGTGTCTATCAAAAATAACTTATTTAAAAAGTTACATAACAAATACAAATATTTACCTAATTCCCCAAAAAACCACAAAAACCTTTTTGAAATTTATAAAATAAGAAAAATATAATCAACAAATTTTAAAAAAATACTATTTCCAAAACTCATACCATCTCTTATCTTTACTTGCTGAGATCATCCTCTTAACTTCTTGAACTTCTCTAATTGTTTTTAAAAGTATTTCATCACGACTTTGATTCTTCACTATCTCTTCGCTAGAATTCATTGCGATAAACTTCTGAGAATCCTGTATCGATTGTATAGCGTTCAATAATTCCAATTCTCTTTGTATAAATCTTTCATCTTGATCCATTAATCGTTTAGTTAATTCCTGAAGTAAATCATTTTGCTTTTCAATGATCTCTTTTTGCTCTTGGATCATCGTCTGTAGCGGTGTAGCGTTGAAATTAGATTCTTCATAGCGCTCAACATCATGTCGTTCTAATGGCAATACTTCAACACCTTGATGCCATGATACAATTTGCTTTGTAGCATTTTCTAGTGTCATGTCTGTGTCGTTCTTTAGATTTATAACCCTACGAAACACCATTACATCACTTTCTCTATACTTCCTATGCCCACGTTCATTCTTAATAAAAGTATAACCCTCTTTTTCAAGAACATCAGCATACTTACGTAATGTACTAGATTGGATACCTAATTGCTCTGCCACATCACTAGGACTATATAGCGTCTTCATAGTATTTCACCTCAAAAAATATATTCGCTATAGCAATGATATACCCTTTTTCCTAATAATTCACGTACCACTTGTTTCAAATTCTTAATTTCCATAACCTTTACATAATAGATTTATATAATTCCTATTACAAACTCAATTTTAAAATTAAATACTCATAACAACCAAATCTTTTTTATTTATACAAAATTTCATGCAAAAAAAAGAAGAATCCTTGTTTATACAAGAATTCTATGAAAAAACTTACTACCGATAATAAGACGTTATATTAACTAACCATAAATAAGTATTCATCACAAAAAATCCAGATCTTTGCTTATCATTTTACATAATCCCACTTTGGTTTTTGCCCTTTTCTGGGGGTTCCGTCCTACACTTTTTATTCCACGGTTCACTTGACCATGAGCCTCTACACCCTCAAACTCCCAAAGATAACCCCAGCGGGCAAAAACCGCCCTTCTGGGGCCACCTCTGGTGAGTTTGCATGAGGGTGCCCCTCATGGTCAAGTGACTTTCGC
>Ga0209795_10000754_pt1 | contig 23002 bp, 20 predicted proteins | sample AgamicOrMarz_FD_187166 | JGI IMG/M metagenome (GOLD analysis project Ga0209795, IMG submission 187166) | Agave microbial communities from Guanajuato, Mexico - Or.Ma.rz (SPAdes) (version 2) | ecosystem: Host-associated > Plants > Phyllosphere > Phylloplane/Leaf | place: Guanajuato, Mexico...
TAATTCAAGATAAATTTGAATTATAATGTATTTATAGTATTCGGATGAATGCTATGTAAAATATCCATATTAAAAATAAGACAAATTTTATATAAGTATGAGTGATGAAGGGATGAGGAGAAAATGGATAGATTTCATCAAGCTCCAAATATTTATGTTGGAGAGGTCAATATTAACGTTAAAAACCTAGATTATTCGCTAACCTTTTATCAAAATATTATCGGCTTTCAAGTATTAGAGAAGTCAGAACATAAAGCGGTCTTAACGACCGACGGAAAAACCCCATTATTAACTCTAGAGCAACCAAAAGATGTTGTAGTGAAAGCAGGACGCACGTCAGGCTTGTATCATTTTGCTATCTTGCTTCCATCGCGAGCTGATTTATCAGTCTTTTTACGGCACCTGGTTCAAACAGGATATCCACTCGGTGCTGCAGATCACTATGTAAGTGAGGCGTTATACCTTAACGACCCAGATGGCAATGGAATTGAGGTGTACCGGGACCGCCCTTCTTCAGAATGGAAATGGAACAACGGTTTAGTAGAAATGGCAACTGAAGAGCTTGACGGAAATGGAATTATCGCTGAAAGTGATGCGGAATGGGATGGTTTGCCGGCCGGCACACTTATGGGTCACATTCACCTTCATGTGGCTAATTTAAAAAAAGCTGAAGAATTTTACACGAAAGGGCTTGGTTTTGAGGTTGTTAGTTACTATCCACAAGCTGCTTTCCTTTCGACAGGCAAATATCATCATCATATTGCCATCAATACCTGGCAGGGAGAGGGAGCCTTAGCTCCACCGAAAAACAGTGTAGGATTAAATTGGTACTCACTCGTCTTCCCTGATGAAACAGTAAGAGAACACGCAGTGAATCAACTGAAGCAACTAGGTGCCCCAGTAAAGGAGGAAGACCTTTACTATGTAACCTCCGATCCCTCAGGGAATCACATCCGATTAGTCATATAATAAAGGTGTCAGGCACCACTCGTGGACATTTGTCCACGGGCGGTGCCTGACACCCTTTTTTTCAATAAAGACTTGGGGATAGGAAGATTCCCCAAGTCTTTGATGTGTCACTATTTTTCGGATAAGTTCCCGTCAGTATTACTTGTGTTTTTTTCGTTATCTGCTCTTTTCACACCTTTGCTGACGTACGGTTTGGCGCTTTTTGCTTTTTTGACACCAGCTTGCCAACGAGTCCAGCCCTTTTTGCCTGTTCCTCTGCCGGTTCCGCCCTTTCCTTTTGCACTACTCATTTAACCACTCCATAATAATTGTACGTTCAAGTAACATCGTCGTTGGTTAGTTTAACACAGTTCATGGTGATTTGCCCTGAAATATTCGTTCTTAATGACTGAAAAACCCTAAGGCATATTTAATTCCTTCCTCGATCTCGTTCGTTTCATAACCTAATAAGTCCTCATGGGTAACTTCTAATTTGGTTCTTGCTAAGGAATAGCCGCTGTCTAATTCGATATCCAGCAGCACTTCATACCCTAAGGCTGTTTGGCTTATTTCAATAATGTCATATTCGCGAATAGCTGTTCCTGTTTCGTATTCTAAAGGTTCTAACTCTGACATGGAAAACAACACCTCCAAATGAATTCGGTCATAGCTATTATCATTTCCAAAGTTGCGATCAAACATCAGGAATTGGATTATTTTCTATTTAGTAATTTAAGCCTTATCAATACTGAGAAACGTTAGTGAAAGGATTCCAATAGGGTAAAAGGATTTCAAAGGAAAATGGCGAATATGAATGGGTGTATTATTTTTCCAGATGGAGGTAATGGGATGGATTTGGATACATTATACCTAATCGATCAAAAAGACGATTTGGGCTTGGAGTTCAGTAAATTGGTTTCGATGATGAATTATACGAGGTATACGACGATTGAAGCGGTAAAGACCTTAACAATAGAAGAGTTAGACTTCCTTTATGATGAGGAAGCTAATACCATTGGAATGTTATTAGCCCATTTGGCAGCGGTCGAGAAGGCGTATCAAATTATAACATTTGAGAATCGTGAGCTCACTGAGGAAGAGTTAAGCATTTTACTTCCCGGATTAGATTTAGGAAGTCTCGGCCGAGAACAAATTAAAGGAAATTCGATTGATTTTTACTTGGAGCAATTAGCCGCAACTAGGAAAACAACAATCGAAACGTTTAAAACACTTCCTGATGAATGGTTATATGTACAAACACCGTTTTGGTGGAATCGTCCCGCAAATAACTTCTTTAAATGGTTCCACGTGTTCGAAGATGAACTGAGTCATAGAGGTCAAATTCGCCTTATCAAAAAAATGCTGCTGAAACATAAGGCTGAAAAAAGCCAAGGATAAATTTTTAAAAGGCTGTGATTTTTCATGTGTTTAATCATATTTGCATATCAAGTCCATCCAGTTTATAAGCTCATTGTGGCAACTAACCGTGATGAGTTTTACGGGCGGACTACTGCTCCGGTACAGTATTGGGAAGACAGTCCTGATATCCTGGCCGGCCGGGATTTAGAAAAAATGGGTACCTGGATGGGGGTTACCACAACTGGCCGGTTTGCAGCGTTGACCAACTATCGTGACCCGAAAGAGGCAACAGCAGGAAAGCGGTCGCGGGGAGAATTAGTGGCCGATGCTCTGAAACATAAAGGAAATGTGAAGGATTATATGGAAAACCTTGTAGAACGTAAGGATTTATATCCTGGCTATAACTTACTGGCCGGTGACAGAACGGAACTATATCATTATTCAAATAAAGGGCAGGAGCCCAAAAAGCTGGAGCCAGGGATATATGGTGTCAGCAACCATTTGTTAAATACCGAATGGCCAAAGGTGCAAAAGGGGAAGGCAGGCATGTCTAAAATCATCAACGGGGAACAAGACGAACTAGTAGAGAGGCTTTTCGGCATCCTTCAAGATGCAGACCAAGCTCCTGATGAACTTCTACCGAATACTGGGGTTTCGTTAGAGTGGGAAAGAAAACTTTCACCACTGTTTATAAAAAGTGAGGAATATGGGACCAGGAGCTCGACCGTCATGTTGATGACCGACCAAGAAATTCAATACGTGGAGCGGGTCTTCAATAAGGAAGGCATAAGTGAGCAGCAATTTACGATTGAATTATAGAACTTTGTGAATCTAGATGAAGGGTCAAAGAAAGGTTTCTCTCTTTGATGCTTCATCTTTTTTTTCATAAAAGCAGTCGTAACTACCAATTAAATACACATGAGTTTCTATGGAAATTGTAATAACTCTGGTTTATGATTAGGGTGATTTATGAAACCGATTACGAATAACAAAGGGAGAAACTGGCTGTTTTGAAGAATGTGATAACATGCGAAAACAACTAGTCTTGATGAGGAATATGATGATTGAAGTTATTAAAATTACTACGAAAAAATTGAAGAATCAAATGTATGGCAGCTTTCGTACCAAGTTGATGTTGTTTTTCATCTTAGTCGCCTTAATCCCTCTCCTTTTATTCGGTTATCTCTCCTATCAAAAGTCATCCACGATCGTGAATAGACAATTTAATGAATATGAAAACTTTGCTGTTTCTCAGCTTGAAAAACAATTAGAAAACACGATTAATCAGATGTTTGTCGTTTCAAACGATATTCATCAATATTTATCCGATCCTACTTTAATAGTTATCAAAGAGGAGATTCCAAGAACGTATGAAGGATTCATAGAGAAAAAGAATTTTGAAAGATTCCTTGAGGCCCATAAAACCTTTAATACGAAAGGAATCTACTTAATAACAGAATCTGGTTATTATTACGGAGGAAACCATCTCAATTCTCAAAAACTGTTTCAGATGCCGTTTTGGAAGGAAGCAAGCAAAATAAAACAAGGGGAGCGCTGGATTGGTTTTTATAACGCGGATCATTACGATAGCCGGAACTCTCCTGAACCAATGATTGGTCTGGTTTTGCCGATCCAGAGCCAGTATGGAATTTTAAAGGGTAGTAAGCTGCTAATTGAGACGAATGCTGAGGAGCTTTTTTCATACATTAAGTATCTTGAAAGAGATGTTCACGCCTTTGTAACCATCGATAATGAAAAGAGGAAAGTCATTTACCAAACAAAAGCCAAAAGGGAGCCGCTTTCAAGTGATGTGGTCAGGGTAAAAAATATTGATGCTTATGGCTGGAAAATTGAGATCCGTGTCCCTGAAAAACTATTTTACCAATCCTCTGAGGTTATCTTTAACTATACTTTGTTTGGTATTTTCTTTTTAATTATACTGGCTTTCTTATTAGCAATGGTTTTTTCAGCACCGCTTGCAAAACGGATCAAAAAACTGAAGGAATCAATGGAGCTTGTTAGTGTGGGTGAGCTGAAGACGCAGATTCCTGTAAAAGAACACGATGAAATTGGGAAATTAACCATCAGCTTTAATCAGATGGTCCAGCAAATTAAGGAATTAATTGATGAAATTGGTGAGACGGAACGGTTAAAAAGGAAAGCGGAGTTAAGAGCGTTTCATTATCAAATCAATCCTCATTTGTTGTTTAATACGCTAAACTCCATTCAGTGGAAGGCTAGGCTTAGTAATGCCAAGGAAGTGCAGCAAATGATTTACCATCTTACCGAAGTTCTTCATGAAAATCTCAATTTTTCTGATGAATTGATACCGTTAAAAAAAGAGCTGGATACAATAAGACATTATTTGAAAGTGCAGGAAATCCGTTTTGGACATATGTTTGACTACCAAGAAAAGGTCAATCCAGAATGCCTGGATTATTTGATACCAAGGTTGTCCCTGCAGCCATTATTTGAAAATATTTTTTTCCATGCCTTTGAAGACGGACAGGGAAAAATTGAATTGACCCTTGTAGATCATGCAGACTTCTTAGAGCTTGTCTTGAGTGATAATGGAAAAGGAATGAGTGAACAAACAGCCCTAAACTTACTTAATAAACATTCGCCAAATGAAAAAGCACGGGGAATAGGCGTGTTTAATGTTGATCAGCGGCTTAAGCTTCATTTTGGAAATGAATATGGCCTGATAGTGGAATCAAGTCCAAAGGCAGGAACAACGATCAAAATGCGCTGGCCAAAAAGGAGGATGACCAAGTGATCAAAGTCATAGTAGTTGATGATGAATATATCGTCCGAAAAGGGCTAATGGCCACGGTGAATTGGAAGAAATTCAATATGGAAGTGGTAGCGGATGCAACAAACGGTCAAAAAGGCTGGGAAATGTTTATTGAACACACTCCTGAGGTCGTCATTACAGATATTGTCATGCCCGAACAGAATGGTATTGAACTTGCCCGAAAAATTAAACAAACAGCCCCCGACACAAAAATCCTGCTATTAAGCTGCCATAGGGATTTTGAATATGCTCAGGAAGGCATTAAGCTGGGCGCTTCAGGTTATATTTTAAAAACTGCTTTTCAAGATCATGAATTTGAAGAATATCTTAAACAATTTGCTGATGAGATCCAAAAATCAGAAGATAAAGAACAAGACACTAATGGAACAGAAGACTTAACCTATGGGGTTGATGAAAAATGGCCGGAACCGATTCAAAAAGCCGTTCAACTAATCACGAAAGACCTTTCAAAATCTTACTCATCGGTTGATGTTGCCTATGAAGTGGGCCTTAGCAGAAGCCATTTTAGCACCCTTTTTAGTAAGTCAGTAGGAGAAAGCTTCCATACATTTACGGAAAAGTTAAAACTTAATGCTGCTTGTGATTTACTCCAAACCACTTCGCTCACTCTACAGGAAATAGGGGAGAAGGTTGGGGTCCATGACGGTAAATATTTTAGTAAATGGTTTAAAAAATGTACGGGAAATACACCTTCTGATTATCGTCAAACAAAAAGGAGAATCAGTTCGGACAATCTTACCCCTCTCCGTTAAATTTAACATAAAATTAAAACATTATTACTAACAAGTTAAGATGAAATTCAGTGTGTGACCGCTTTCATTCGAAGTACAATGAAAGCGGTTAATTTTTTATCTATAGAGGGGGAAATTCAGAATGAGGAAAATCAGCTTTCTAGCCATGATTCTAGTATTAATTAGTGTCTTCTCCTTGGCAGCTTGTTCAAATAGCAGCTCAGGGGAAAAAACTTCTGACGGAACTGGAGAAGAGAAGGATGGAAAAGGAAATGTTACACTTCGCTTCGCTACCTGGGACTCCGGTGAGGCACTAAAGATTCAGCAGGATATTGCCAAAAAGTTTGAAGATAAGAACCCTGGGGTAAAGGTTCAAGTGGAGGCATATGGTGATGGTTTTGACCAGAAGCTAGCTGCATCCTTTGGTGCAAAAAATCCACCAGATATGATGTATATGTGGAATTTCCCTGCGTACTACGAGTCACTCGAACCGCTTGACAAGTACCTCGAAGGCGATACAGAGATGGATATGGACGACTTTTACCAAGGTCTATTTAATTATTCCAGTATGAATGGAAAACTTTATGGGATGCCTGCTGGATTTACAACCCGGGTTATGTATTATAACAAGGATTTATTTGATGCAGCTAACGTCCCGTATCCAAAGGATGGCTGGACATGGGAGGATTTTCAACAAATTGCAAAGAAGTTATCAGATCCGAGCAAAAAGCAATACGGTGTTGGGATCGTGCCAGAGCCAGATACGTATGATCTTCAGGGATTGGTATGGAGCAATGGCGGAAGCTTCATCAGTAAGGATGGAAAAGAAGTTAAGGGTTATATGAACAGCCAGGAAACAATTGACTCAATTCAACTTTTAAGTGATCTTCTAAAGGATAAAAGTGCGGTTCTTGTTGGTGGGAAAAACCAACAAAGTGGTGATGATATTTTCAAAGCCGGAAAAATCTCCATGTGGGAGAGCGGTATTTGGCCTTTAGAAGGATTTAAAGAAGCTAAAATGAATTTCGGAACGGTTGAAGTTCCTTCGTTCAGCGACAAGCCGGCAAAAGGAGTTATTGCTTCATCGGCTGTTTCGATAGCGAAGGATTCTAAACATAAAGATCTTGCTTATGAATTTGTGAAATTTTATTCCTCAGCAGAAGCAATTAAAATGCGTACGGCCGATTTACCTGTTCGAATTAGCGTTGTTAAGGAATTGAATATGGAGCAGGATCCAATGTTAAGCCCATTCTATAAAATGCTTGAACGATCTAACGATACACCAGCGTTTCTTTTGAACAGCAATTGGAATGAAATTAACCGTAACCTGTCTGCAGCCGTCAATGCGGTTATGCTTGGGCAGGATGCTGAGAAACTACTAAATAAAGCCGCTCAAGATTCTGAGAAATACCTGAAGAAGTAAGAATAATTAAATGGGGTGTTCATGTTGAAATCTTTACCTGCCTCTCCAACACCCTATGTGGAAATAAATAAGAAAAAGAAAATAAAGTGGGACAAGATTGTTCCACTTCTTTTTATCTCCCCATGGGTAATCGGGTTTCTTGCTTTTACGCTCGGACCATTATTATATTCTCTTTTTATCAGTTTTTATGATTGGCCGGTTGTCGGTGAGGTGACATTTATCGGTCTAGATAACTATAAGACCATGTTTATGGATGATCCGCTGTTTTGGCAATCATTATGGGTAACAGTGAAATTTGCTGCACTGTTTGTTCCTTTAAATATCATTGTCGCCTTGGTTTTAGCCATTTTATTGAATCAAAACGTAAAAGGTCACTCCTTTTTCCGGACCTTTTTCTACCTGCCGTCGGTTATTTCCGGCGTTGCTCTTGCGATGATCTGGGCATGGGTATTTAACGGTGAATACGGTATTCTTAATTATTTTCTTTCCTTAGTTAATATAACAGGTCCTAACTGGTTGAACGAGACGGGCTGGGCACTTATCGCAATGGTAATTGCCAGCCTTTGGGGACAAGGTACGATGATGTTAATCTTTCTGGCAGGTTTAAAAGGCATTTCGAGTGAACTTTATGAAGCTGCATCTATCGATGGAGCTAATAAAATTACTCAGTTTTTTAAAATCACCTTACCGCTTTTGACGCCAACCATTCTATTTAATGTCATCACAACGATTATCGCAGCCTTCCAACAATTGACGTTAGCCCTGCTATTAACCGGCGGTGGACCTCTCAATTCAACCTATTTTTACGCTATGTATGTTTACGAAAATGCCTTTAAATATTTTAAAATGGGTTATTCCTCCGCAAATGCCTGGTTTATGTTTTTGATTGTTTTAGGTTTAACAATGCTAGTGTTTAAATCCTCGTCGGCCTGGGTGTACTACGAAGGAGAAGTTAAAAAGAAGAAATAGGATTACAGCCAATCTATCGATACGAGGAGTTTTACTATGGAAATAAAAAGAAGGGTTGAAAAAACCTTTATATATGTTCTTTTAATCTTTTTCTCACTATTATTTTTGGCGCCATTATTTTGGATGGTAACCACATCATTAAAATCACCTGAAGAGCTCTATCTGTTCCCGCCAAAGTGGATACCTTCCAGCCTTCACTTTGAGAATTTTAAGGAAGCGTGGATTTCTCAGCCATTCACACTTTTTCTAACGAATTCACTCACGGTGACAATCTTAGCAACTCTTGGCCAAGTGGTTTCTTCTTCACTGGTCGCATATGGGTTTGCAAGGTTTACCTTTAAGGGAAGAGATTTCTTATTTATGGTCCTTCTGGCCACAATGATGATTCCTTGGGAGGTGACGATGATTCCTTTATATATGGAATTCAACTTCCTAGGTTGGATCAATACGCTGAAACCGCTGATTGTGCCCGCATGGTTCGGTGCTCCATTTTATATCTTTTTGATGCGCCAGTTTATTATGGGCATACCGAAAGAACTGGATGAAGCAGCTAAAATAGATGGTGCCAATTCTTTTCAAATTTTTTATAAAATTTACCTTCCACTCATGAAGCCAGTATTAATCCTAGTAGGGGTATTCAGCATATTGAACTGCTGGAATGATTATTTAGGACCACTCGTGTTTTTGAATGATCAGAGCAAATATACACTGACACTTGGACTTGCGCAGTTCAAAGGAATGTTTGGTGTAGATATGGAGGGAATCATGGCGATTACTTTCTTAATCAGCATACCGCCGCTTATTTTGTTCTTCGCCGCACAGCGCTACATTGTCGAGGATGTTTCTAAGTCAGGGGTAAAGGGCTAACGAGTTGTTATTTTATTCGAAATACAGGTACTAATCAGAGGAGATAAGCCTCTTCTGATTAGTTAGTATATTGACGGGGAAGTATTCCTCCGAAATTTTTTTGAAAATGAAAGGTTGAAACACTCTATGATACAGTCATTAAGATTTCTTACTTTGCCGTCTGGTGTGAAACGTTTTTTGGCCACAGAATCACTGTACGGGCTGAGCATTGGAATGTTTACCTTGATCTTGAATCTTCATTTAATTGAAATGGGTATTACAGAAAAGCAAATTGGGCTTATCACATCGATGGGGATTTTAGTAATGGGAATCTTTGCAATTCCTGTAAGCATCTTAGCTAAAAAAACCGGTCGGAAAAAGCTGCTAGTAACAGGGATTACGAGCCTTGCCATTGGATGCTGCATTTTTGCTTTTGCAGAAAGCTTTGCATTCTTTTTTTTCGCTCAATTTGTGGTTTCGATTGGTCTAACGCTTGTGGAAACAACAGAAATACAGTTGTTGTTCCATTATAGTCGTTCTAAAAGAGAAGAAACGCAAGCTTATAGCTTTTTATTCGCAGTGTTTACTGCCTTTACAGGAGCGGGAACATTAATAGGCGGCTTTTTACCCAATTGGATTGAGTTTTCGGAGAGAGGCTACCAAAATACTTTAGTAGCCACATCGATTTTGTTTATATTATTAGCCTTTGTAAGAGGGGGACTGCTCCCTGCGGAGCAAAAAAGGAAAACTGATACGCGTGAAGATATTGACAAGTGTAGCGAGAAAGGACAAGAGGGAATGGTTTTCCTTCAACCAAAAGTTAAGCATTCGGGTGATCTACAGCAAAAATTACTATTCTTTGCTGTGTTCGCACTGATTACTGGCGGGGCAGTATCCTGTATCCAGCCTTATTTGAATTTATTTATAAAGTTTCGTTTCGATTTCTCGAATGAGGCTGTATCGATGCTACTGGCTCTAAATGGTTTTGCGCTGTTTATTGGTTCTGTTTTTTCACCGGCACTAATTGACCGCTTCGGGGTGAAAAAGACTTTTTCTTATATTTACATGGTGAATATCATTCTATGTTTTATTTTATTTTTAAACATCCAACCCTATATCTTTTCGACGCTTTTATTAGTAAGAGGCGGGGTTTTTACCATGCTGACCAATCTAGTTGACAGCTTATCGATGTCATCATTTAAGGATGAGGAGCGGGATTTGTATGCGGGGATGAGAGCAGTATTCCGAAGCATCGGTTCTGCAGTAGCCGCATTTCTAGTCGGCACCATCCTAGCTGGAAAAAACTATACTCTTCCATTTTTTTTAGCGTGTCTTCTTCTCCTCCTTGGCTATGCGTATTTTACTTATATAATCAGACCAAAATTCTTCGAAACGGATCAAGAATTTCGGATGAAAACGAAGGATGAGATAACAAATGAATGTTGAAAGCGAGTGGACCGTATGTTTGATATAAAAAAAATCCCCTTCAGCCGATATGGTTCTTTTATAACCATTTCACCAAACCACCACGAGGATGGGGAAAGTCCGCTTTACCTCCGTAATATCCGAAATGGGGATAATGAGTTTGGCGAGGTGTTCCGGATTGATCTAATCCATGAAGGGATCATCCAGCCATATAAGACGGTACTAAGTCCGAGCATGCTCCGGCTCGATAGTGAGGAAGGGTTTGCAGAATTTTGTATAACAGAAGCCCGTGTTTTACAACTAAGAAGCCATGGCGTGGGGGTAAGACTGACAGGAATTACAGGTGCTTATGATTATGCTGTTCCTGTGGGAAATGGCCGATGGGAAGTGAATCACTCGCGGCAGGAAATGCGGTATATGCTTACTTCGATAAAGGGACGCCTCGTAGTGGATGCCCCTTTCATTGAACAGCGCTGTGAAAAAATAATTGTCGATTTTCTTCCAGATTTGTACTTGGGGGAAATGGAAGGTGTGATAGAGGAGTTTACAACCGTCTATCAGCACCGTTCGTACGGATCCTTTACAGAGGGACACGAGCACGTAACTAAGGAATATGAGTCCTGGCTGGAGACTACCCTTGAAATACCTGAAAAGTTTGCAGGAGGGAAAGAAATGGCATCCTATATTACCTGGTCATGCGTGGTGCCGCCGGAAGGAATGCTGACTAGGCCTGCGATGTACATGTCGAAGAACTGGATGACAAATATTTGGAGCTGGGACCACTGTTTTAATGCTCTGGCGTTAGCAAAAAATAACCCCATCCTTGCCTGGGACCAGTTTATGATCTTTTTTGATTTGCAGGATGAATCTGGGATGCTGCCGGACTTCGTCAATAACAGGTCTGCATTATGGAATTTTACCAAACCGCCCATTCATGGCTGGACACTAAGGCGAATGTGGGAGCAAAACAATTTTGTGACAGAGGAAAAGCTTCGCGAAATTTATCAGCCGCTTGAAAAATGGACGAAGTGGTGGATGACTTTTCAGGACAGTGACCAAGACGGGATCCCACAATATAATCACGGAAATGACAGCGGTTGGGATAATAGCACGATTTTTCACAAAGGGACGCCAGTTGAAAGTCCAGACCTATCATCTTTCCTAGTGCTGCAAATGGAAGTTCTTTCGGAAATAGCCTGTAAGCTTGGAAAAAATGATGAAGCTAGAAATTGGATGGACGAGTCTCAAGCTTTGTTAAATAGAATGATTGACCATTTTTGGAACGGACAAAGCTTTACAGCAAAACGGTCTGGGACACATGAAACCATCGAATCTAACAGTCTTGTTTTATATGTCCCTCTGATTCTCGGAGATCGGCTTCCGTCGGAAATCTTAAATAAGTTGGTAGAAGATTTAAAGACTAAGGGATTCTTAACAGAACACGGACTGGCAACTGAGAGTCCAGAAAGTCCTTTTTACAGAGAGGATGGATATTGGCGGGGACCAATCTGGGCACCAACCACTTTGCTGCTCACCGATGGCTTGCTTTCAGCCGGCGAAAAGGAAATGGCTCTTGAGGTGGCAGAGAAATTCTGTACAATGGCATCCACATCAGGCATGGCGGAAAACTATAATGCTCTAACTGGAGTAGGACTTCGTGACCCGGCATTTACCTGGACCTCGAGCGTTTTTCTTATCCTTGGACAACTTCTAGCCACAGAGGACACACGTTGATGAACAGGACAGGCGGCCAAAGTATTAACCAATTTACGCTTCCTCCGTATGCGAATTAAAACTTAACGATTGAGAGGTTGAATCATGAAAAAATTAAAAAGATGGGAAGACATCCATACAGACGGTATAAATCGCTTGAGTGCCCGTGCTCACTTTGTCAGTTATCCTTCTCTTCCAGCAGCAAAAATTGATGATACGGTCAAAAGCCGATACTACCAAAACCTAAACGGAACTTGGAAATTCACTTTCCTTGAAGCTCCGGAATATTGGCCGGATGGATTTTATCAAGATGATTTAGATACAACAGATTGGGACGATATTACGGTTCCCGGCAACTGGCAAATGCAAGGCTACGGGAAGATGCACTATTCAGATCTGTGGTATAACTTTCCGATTATACCGCCTCATGTCCCAACAGAAAACCCAACTGGCATATATCGAAGGGAATTTGAGTTAGATCGAAATTTAGACAATGAACAATTAATCGTTCGTTTTAATGGTGTGGATTCTGCGTTCGAATTGTATGTAAATGGTGAATTCGCGGGTTATAGCAAAGGGGCTCGCATTCAATCAGAATATGATATTACAAATCTATGCAGACAAGGAACAAATACAATGACCGTCCGAGTATTCCAGTGGTCAGATGGCACGTATTTAGAGGACCAGGATATGTGGTGGCTAAGCGGAATTTTCCGTGATGTTGAACTTTATACTCGGCCAGTTTCCGGTCTATATGACTTTACTGTAACGACAGAGCTTGATCGAGAATGGAAGAATGCGACCCTAACCGTTTCTGTGGAGTTAACGGAGCAAGGCAGCCAGAACATTTCTTATGAATTAATGGATCCAGCTGGAAAGCAAGTTTTTATCGAGGAAAAAAAGGCGGAAGAACCTTTTAGCAAATATATAGAGTTACCCTTAAAATGGAGTGCCGAGCAGCCTAATTTATACCATCTATATATGACAGTAAAGGAAGATGGGAATATTATTGAAGTCATACATCAACCAGTGGGATTCCGCTCCATAGTTATGACGGGTGATACATTCCTCGTAAATGGTGTGGCCATTAAGTTCAAGGGCGTGAACCGTCATGATTACAATCCGAGGACAGGACGAGTAGTGACTAGAGAAGAAATTGAACGTGATATTAAGACCATGAAGCGAAACAATATCAACGCCATTCGCACCGCTCATTATCCCAATGCTCCTTACTTTTATGAACTTTGCGATCAATACGGGATGTATGTGATTGATGAGGCTGATTTAGAATGCCATGGCTTTGAATTGACAGGAAAGTATGATTGGATTAGTAATGATCCGGACTGGGAAAAAGCTTATGTTTCAAGGCTTGAACGGATGATTAAGCGAGATAAAAACCATCCGTGTATTATCATGTGGTCGCTTGGAAATGAATCAGCTTTTGGTCATAATTTTAGGGCTATGGCCAACCGTGCAAAGGAAATGGATCCGACACGCCTTGTTCATTATGAAGGTGATTTCGAAGCGGAAGTGACTGATGTATACAGTACGATGTATACATGGCTTGAACATAAGGAAAGACGGACAATGGACCAGGTGATTGAAAAATCAAAAAAACCTCATATTCTCTGTGAATACGCGCATGCCATGGGAAATGGACCTGGAAATCTAAAAGAATATCAAGACTTATTTTATAAGTATGATAAGCTCCAAGGTGGATTTGTTTGGGAATGGTTTGATCATGGGATTGAAACGGTGGCAGAAGATGGTACGGTTTATTATCGATATGGCGGTGATTTTGGTGATGACCCGACGAATGGAAACTTCTGTATCGATGGGTTAATTATGCCGGATGGTACTCCGTCTCCAAGTCTATATGAATATAAAAAAGTGATTGAACCAGTACAAACCGAATGTATCGACATCGGGAAGGGCATTTTTCGTCTGATAAACCGATATGATTTCGTATCATTAGATCATTTAAATTTAACGTGTTCATTATTTGAAGATGATCGTTTAATTGAAGCCCTTGATGTTGAGCTTCCAAAGATAGGTGGACGTGAAACAGCAGAGATTCAGCTCCCAGTTGGACAGGATATTGAAAAAGTCAGCGGAGCTAAGTATTATTTCGTATTTTCATATAAACTAAATCAGGATACATCTTGGGCAGCGAAAGGACACGAATTAGCGAACGCTACCTTTGTGCTGCCAGGCAGATCGAAATTACCAAAGGCACATGGTGACGGCGAGCTCCTTGTTAAAAAAGAGGGAGCGTTTTTAAACGTTAGTGGCAATGATTTTAACATCACCTTCGATTGTGTCAAAGGAACGCTTAATCAAGTAACCTGGAATGGAAAAATCCAGATTGAAAAAGGCCCACAGTTCAACTTTTGGCGCGCCCCGATTGACAATGATATGTACTTGCTTAATGACTATCGAACTAAATATTTCATGCATTTAGGACATGAAATCGTTGAGGATATCTGCTATGAGTTGAATGATGGGGTATTTGAATGGCATACGGATGCTTTGTATGGTACTACAAACAGTTCTTGGCACTATCGACTTAAATATCAATACAAGATTTATCCCGATGGTGACATTCTTTGCAGCATCAATGGATTAGCTTCCGGTATGAAAGACAATGCTCCATTTATGGTGCCGCGGCTTGGTCTGGACCTGCAGCTAAATAATGATTTTGTCCAAACACAATGGCGCGGAAGAGGCCCCGGAGAGAGTTATCCGGATTCAAAACAAGCGAATTCTTTCGGTGTATACACTAAATCAGTTAATGAGCTGTTTACTAATTATGTGAAGCCTCAAGAGAATGGCAATCGTTCCGGCTGTGACTGGGTAAGCTTTACCGATCATGATGCGAACGGGCTCATTTTTATCTCGAATGAAACCTTTAACTTTAGCGCATCACACTACGAAGTTAGTGATCTTGAAAAGGCAAGGCATACAGTCGATTTGAAGCCGAGGGACTACGTAGTCTTACATATTGACTACAAACAAAATGGTCTCGGCAGCAATTCATGTGGCCAGGATCAACTAGAAAAATATCGTTGTAAATTCGAAGACTTTAACCTATCATTCCGGATATCAGCCTTCAAAGCTGAAAAAACCTCAGCCGTAGAACTTGGAAGAGAATATTGCTAAGAGAACTATGTTAGAATTTCAGTTAGGTGTCAGGCACCACTCGTGGACATTTGTCCACGAGCGGTGCCTGACACTCTATTCTAAGAGCTAAGCGGAAAAAATCTAATCAAACGTTTGATTAGAGGTTCAAATGCACAAAAAATGAAGCACCCCTTGGAAGGGTGCCTCACTCATGAAATAAAAACCAGTTCGTTTCGTTCCTCGATAACATTTGTGTAATGCCAAATAAGATTTTCAAGGATCCGATCCCATCTCTGCGTTAATGCGTAATCCCTTCCGGCGAACCCCATTTGTTCACGTAGTCCATCATTAGATAAAATCTGAATAATCGCATCACTAAATTCCTTTACATTACCAGGTTTACATAAATACCCTGTAACCCCGGATTTAATTATATTCTTAACACCTCCAGATTTCGCCCCTATGACAGGGGTTCCGCTCGCAAGGGATTCAAGGACCACATTTCCGAAGGTCTCCGTAGGAGAAGGGAAAACTAATAGATCGGATGCTGAATAGACTTCGGCTAAGCTTTTTCCATTTAAGAATCCTGCAAAGCTCATATTTTCTGGGGCATGTGCTTGCAATTCCTCACGTAATGGGCCATCACCAACTATTAACCATTGTAATTTCTCATTTAATTCAGCTGGGATTGATTTTGCGACGGCTAATAGTGTTTTGATATCTTTCTCAGGTGCTAATCTGCCTACAAATGTTAACAGATATTTCCCCTTTGTCCTGTAAAGTCTTTGAACAGCATCTTTATCATAATAAGGGTGATAAAGTTGGCAATCTACGCCTCTTGGCCATATTTCTAAGTTTGAAAATCCATGGTGCTTTAACTGCAGGAAGGTTTCAGGTGAAGGAACGAAGAGTTTTCTACATGTTTGGTGGAACCAATGCATGTATTTCCAATGAATCTTCGAAAGAAATTGAAGGTGGTAATAGTGTAAATAATGATCAAAATTGGTGTGATAGGAACCGACAAGGGGAATGTTTAATTTCTTAGCAAAATAAACACCACAAAGGCCGAGAGTAAAAGGGGTTGCAACATGAATTAAATCTGGAGAGAAAGCTTTTAATTCCGACTTGATGTGAATAAGGTTTGGAAAAGCTAAGCGGCATTCAGGGTATAAGAAAAAGGAACGGCTTTTAAAAAGATGTATATTAGTAGAATTATCTTCATTGGAATAAGAGTCGGGTGCAAAGATCTTAAAGGCAATGCCCTGATCCCCCAAATAAGTAGTTATTCGTTTAAGTGTCCTGGCGACCCCGTTGATGTCTGGATAAAAGGTATCTGTGAAAATGGCAATTTTCATAAAATCCCTCCCAATCGTATACCTTATAACCACAATAAACAGAAGCAAAGAATCCCGGTAAGTGATCCGAGTATCCCTCCAGCAAGCACATCGGAAGGATAGTGAAGGCCTAAGTAGATTCTTGATATGCCTACACAAAGTCCTAAAGGGATTAGGACAAAAGAAAGTTGTGGCAGGAATAGGATATATGGAGTCATAACAGAAAATATCGCAGTGGTATGTCCTGATGGAAAAGAATGATCTTGTAATGGATTTGCTGGAAACTTTGTTTTTTCTATTATCAAATAGGGTCTTTTTCGGGGAAACAGCAATTTTACAAAATGTACAGGAATGTGACTTGCTGATAGAGCAAGTGCACTCGCAATCGCCACTAGTCTAGTCTCCCTTGGCGAAAACATGAAGAGAAGCAAAGTTGCAGCGATCGTAATTCTTGCTCCACCAAGATGTGTGACCGTACGGAATAAAAGGTTTAATAGTTTTTTATCAAAATGACGATTCACTTGCTGAAATAATCGGCATTCGAAACCATAAAATAAATGCAACATTCTCATGTTTGCCCATTCCCCTTTATAAATTCATTATTTTTGACAGGTCTAATTTTTGATCACTTTTGCTTTTGAATTAGGAGGTTTTCTTCTCTCGATATTTTGTTGGATAAGATTGTTTATTCCGTCTGGATTCAGGCTTTTTGTACACAGATTCAAATCGATTTCAATCATTCCCTTTGAATAAATATGTATACCTGTCGCCATGTGCCTTAGTTCAGCTAAATACGTACTCGTTAAAAGCTCATCAAATCCTGCTCCAGCTACGGAGATCTTCATCCAATCCCTCCCAATGATATTGTTTACTTTATTGTATAAGAGAATGGTCGATTTTTTTCTTAATTTAATGTTAAAAGAGTGTGAAGAATTCGTAATTATTGGAAAAATGAAGAATAAATAATTTTCTACCGAAAAATTGTTTGTAGTTGGAAATTATCGGATGATGTTGTCTTTCCTTTTTTTTAGTATAATTCCTACAAAAATAAAGTGTTCGGTTTAAATAACTATTTTATGAGATTGGCATTGGAAGCGTTATCATTTTTCCTGATAAATCATAAGTTTCAGAAATATTTTAATAAATAGAATAATATACTAGACGAACCGGATTAATTGTTCTAAAATAATATTTATTAAATGGCTTAGACATTCTTATAGCTATTTTGTGTTAGATAATCTAACAATCTACGCGAAAAGATGTCAGAAAAATTAGACAAATAGAAAGAGGTCCTTAGATATGAAGAAGAATTGGGCAAAAATGTTTATGGCTTCCACCTTATTGGCCGGAGTGCTTGCAGGATGTTCAGGAGCAAAAGAAAGTTCAGGCAGTGAAGGTAAGACAATTAAAGTTGGTGTAAACTTAGAGTTATCCGGTGGGGTTGCTTCCTATGGGGAGTCACTTGAAAACGGAATTGATATTGCAGTCGATGAAATTAACAAAAAGGGTGGAGTTGACGGCAAAAAGCTAGAACTTGTTAAAGTAGATAACAAGTCCGAAGCTGCCGAGGCTACGAACGGGGCGATCAAGTTAACAAGTCAAGACAAAGTAACAGCGATTATTGGTGCGGCTACTAGCGGTGACACCGTGGCGCAAGCGCAAATTGCCAATGATACGAAAACGATCCTTTTAACGCCATCGGGGACAAGCCCAAATGTAACTGTAGGGGATGATGGAAAATTAAACGAATACGTTTTCCGTACCTCATTTATTGATCCATTCCAAGGAATTGTAGCTGCGAATTTTGCTGCGAAGGAATTAAAATTAAACAATGCAGCTATTTTTGCAGATAGTGCCAGCGATTATGCCAAGGGTTTAGCAGCTTCCTTTAAAGAGACCTACGAAAAGGTGGGCGGCAAAGTTATTGCTGAAGAGGCTTATGTTGCAAAAGATACGGACTTCCGTGCTACCTTAACTCGTATTAAGGCTAAAAATCCAGAATTCATTTTTATTCCTGGATACTATGAAGAAGTAGGTTTAATTGTAAAACAAGCTCGTGAATTAGGGATTACTGTTCCGTTAATGGGTGCAGATGGTTGGGATTCACCGAAGTTAGTGGAATTAGCTGGAGCTGACGCGTTAAACAATACATTTATCACGAACCATTACACATCTGAAGATCCAGATAAAAACATCCAAAAGTTTGTAACAACATATAAAGAAAAGTTCAATGGTGAATCTCCTAATGCGTTTAATGCACTTGGCTATGACACTGTTTATCTATTAGCTGATGCGATTGAACGTGCGGGTGGTACGGATACAGCGAAAATTAAAGATGCACTAGAGAAAACAAAAGATTTGTCTAGGATTACAGGTACCATCACTATCGATAAGGACCACAATCCGATTAAATCAGCAACTGTTTTAGAATATAAAGACGGTAAACAAGTGTTTAACACAAAAGTGAATCCATAAAAATGGCAAAAGTGAAATAGAAGGCGCTCTTCTATTTCACTTTTTTTATTTGTTGGTAAAATTCATAATAGTTGTGCTAAAATTAAATTAGTAACAGGTACTAATATCAGATATAACTTCAATTGCCCAACATTGGTAATTCACGAATATTTAAACCGGTATATAAGCGGCCATTTTTACCTTTTGAGAGTATTTGTACGCTAAACTAACGAATATTTACAACAACGGGGGATTTTGATGCTAACAAATGATTTGGACTTTAGATTGGAGCCGAAACTTATAGCTTTATATGAAGAACATAAAAAGCGGTCTGAAAAAATAGATTGGGGTTATCATGATTTCTTACCATGGGATAAGGCAATGGATTTTCGACGTGTTCCCTGGGATGAAAGCCAGGTCACACTGCCTGCATCGATTATTACTGCGGTCGAAACGGCTCTTCTAACCGAAGTGAACTTACCGTGGTTTACCTCCCATCTCGATCAAACGTTTAAGGGTTCTTTAACGGTTATTAAAGATTTTGTCCATACTTGGACTGCAGAAGAAGATCAGCATTCAAACCTGATTGAAACGTATTTATTAATTACACGCAATGTAGATCCCATGCGACTCCACCAATTACACAAACAAACGGTTGAGAATGGCTGGAATCCTGATTATCACACGCCTTTTGAAACCATGGTATATACCTCATTACAAGAACTGGCAACCATGGTTTTTTATAATAACGTTGCCAAAGTAGCTGGTTCGCATGATAAGGATTTAGCTAGTCTGCTTCGCCGTCTTGCAAAGGATGAAACGTTGCATTATGCCTTTTATCGAGATGTGATCAAATTTCATCTCCAATTGGAACCTAATTACTGTTATCATTTAGGACATGTCATTAAGAACTTCCAAATGCCTGGAACAGTAATGCCTGATTTTGAAGATCGCATGGCCATTATTGCAAAAGAGGCAAACTACGGTCCATTGGAATATTTTGATCAAGTTCTAGATGTGATTGTTGATTATTGGGAGTTGGAAAAATTAAGACCGATTGCACCAGAAGCAGAAAAAGCTAGACTAGACATTCTAAATTATCACTCCCGATTGAAAAGAGTAAGAGATCGTTTTTATAAAAATAAATAAGTTAGTTCCAAATAATAGAGAAAATATTGCCAATTCAATCGAAACTGAAACGCTTGACAACAATAATAGAATTTATTATTCTTGAGCAATAGTAATTTAATAAGTTTATTTCGTATAACTCCAATGATATGGTTTGGAGGTCTCTACCAGGAACCTATAAATTCCTGATTACGAAGAAGATACATAAAATTGTATTTTCTTCGTAGTCAGGAATTTTTTTTTTACTTTTATAAAAATTAGGAGGTAAGTATCGAATGAATTTTGCAACTTTACCTAAGATAGAACTTCACTGCCATTTAGATGGTAGTCTTAGACCTGAAACAATTATTGATATCGCAAAGCGAGAGGGAATCAGTTTGCCTTCTCTGGATATGGACGAAATACAAAGAGAACTCGTTGCTCCATTAGAATGCGAATCACTGGATGAATATTTAGAGAAATTTGCTATCCCTAATTTAGTTATGCAATCAAAGGAAAACCTTAGAAGGATTACCTTTGAGCTTTTTGAGGATGCGGCGCGTGAAAATGTGAAATATATGGAGGTAAGATTTGCTCCGTTACTTCACACAGCAGCGGGATTAGACGTTGAAGAAATCATCCAAAGCGTCTTAGATGGATTGAAGGATGCCGAAAAACAATATGATATAAAGGGAAACTTGATCCTTTCCTGTATGAGGACGATGTCTGCGGAACGTGCTTTTGAGGTCGTGGAGAAGGGGAAGAAATTCCTTGGTAAAGGTGTAGTGGCAATCGATCTATGTGCATCGGAAGAGGAAGGATTTTGTAGGAAATTCGTAGAACCAATTGCCTTAGCTAGAGAATATGGTTATCGAGTAACGATCCATGCGGGTGAAACAGGCGTAGGTAAAAACGTATTAGAGGCGGTTGAACTCTTGGGTGCAGAGAGAATTGGTCATGGAGTATTTATAAAAGATTGTGATGAGGCGTATAACATCGTGAAGGAAAAGGATGTTGTGCTTGAAATGTGCCCTACAAGTAATGTACAAACAAAAGCAGTGAACCAGTTTAGTGAACATCCCATTTATCAATTTCATAAAGATGGAATTAAGGTTACTGTTAATACGGACAACCGGACTGTATCAGATACAACCATGGCAAATGAATGCAACATCGTATTTAAAGAATTCAATCTAAGTGAAAATGACTACAAGAAAATTTACATCAATAGTGTAGAAGCAAGCTTTGCCGATTCAATAACAAAGGGAATCCTGAAGAAATATATGTCCTAACCTTCACAAGCAACAGTATAAAAAGTGAAAAAATCCTTCAATTTGAAGAAGTTACAAAATAAATGAGAAAGAAGCACCAAGCATTTTTGGTGCTTCTTTTTTGTATATCAAAATCATTTCTTAAGCTAACTTTAAGATTGCGATGCTAGATTTGAGTTACTAATGATGATGATGAGATTCGTCAACAAATCAATCGCAAAGGGGTTAATACCGTGAATATATTATTAGCGGAAGATGATTTACGTCTCGGGGAATTAATCGTTTATATGCTAAAAAAGAAGGGGAACTACCAAGTCGAGTGGGTTACAGATGGAGAGGATGCTTACTATTATGCTACTTCTACCCACTATGATGTAGTAATTATGGATTGGATGATGCCGAATGGAACAGGTGTGGAAGTGTGCGCACGATTGCGGAAACAAGGATATTCAGGTGCCATCCTGATGCTAACAGCCAAAGATACCGTTGGAGACCGAATCGAGGGATTAGATTCCGGTGCCGATGATTACCTTGTCAAACCGTTCGAAATTGATGAACTCTTGGCACGGCTCCGTGCACTTTCCCGCCGAAATTATGCACCGATTTTGGAGGAAGAAATCCAAATCCATGGATTGGTTCTGAATCGGATGAGCCATATTGTTCGTTTGGAAAGCGAGGAAATTCAATTAAGCCCCCGTGAATTTCAGTTATTAGATTTAATGGTGAAAAATATGGGACAAGTCCTGCCGCGTGAAGTGATTTTAGAGCGAATCTGGGGCTTTGATTCAGAGGTAGCCCCTAAAACCATTGATGCAACCATCAAATTAATTCGCAAGAAGCTCCATTCTTTCGGAAAGCAGGATTTGCTTCAAAGTATTAGAGGGGTAGGGTACAAGTTTGGAAACTAAAGTTGGATCCTTCATTCAGGCATTTACAAACCGAGGGAAAAAAGATATTTTCACGCGGACACAAGGTAGATTAACCCGCATGTATAGTGGATTGTTAATACTTTTTCTAATCTTTTTTATTGCGCTTGTTTATATTGTCCTTCATGTTGTCATCCTAAACAATCAGGAACGTGAACTTCAATCGTTAGTGAATGAAGAAGCAAGTTTTATTGAGAATTATTTAATTAAAAATAACCAGAAGAACCTGCAAGGAATGGATGACCAAGAAGTTGTGTTTGCTGGGGTCAATCAATACTTTTATTATGTCGTTAATTCAAATGGCGAAATAATGATGGGCAATGAATCAGATCGTGGGGTACGTCCTAACTTACTTCGACTCATAAATGGAAGTTTTCAAAATGAAAGGGAGATTCGAAAGGAAACTGTGCATGTAGAAATGAATGCAAATGGAAGGGGGATGAAGGGAGAATTTCATCCGCGGGAGGCTCCACAAGATATTCGGCTAATGATTGGCAGCCAATCCATTTATAATAATGGTCAATTTATTGGGAAATTGTATGTTGGAAAAGACATTACCTT
>Ga0209795_10000757_pt1 | contig 22945 bp, 29 predicted proteins | sample AgamicOrMarz_FD_187166 | JGI IMG/M metagenome (GOLD analysis project Ga0209795, IMG submission 187166) | Agave microbial communities from Guanajuato, Mexico - Or.Ma.rz (SPAdes) (version 2) | ecosystem: Host-associated > Plants > Phyllosphere > Phylloplane/Leaf | place: Guanajuato, Mexico...
AAATCTAAGCATATTATAGATTTCCCTTGGTATTGAGCCTCACGAATACGGAGTGGTCTGCCTTTAACTTGAAATTGTAATGCCATATTCTTCACCTCTTTTTTTGATAAGTCTATTCTAACAAGGAAAGCGCAAAAAAATCTACTGGTACGTATAGTAATATAATACATTCTAAGATTTTTTTAGTAGAAATAGTGTTTACTACCTAGCATTTACCCGTTTTAAGTAGTAAATCAAGCGTAAAGTTTGATATTTTTAACACCGAATTAAAAAGCAATAAATTTTATCTAATCTAGAAAACAAAAAAGGCGCTTGTTTAAAGCACCTTTAATAACAAATACTATGTATATACTCTTTACAGAAAAGACAGTGGATACGGGCTTCTTAACCAATATATAAATAGCGCATATAAGATAGCAATGACAATGAAAGTAATCAATTCTCCAACTAAGAAAGCAGGCTTATAATTCCTTTTTTGCTTCTTTAATTTATGATAGATAGCGTTTAGGGACAATGCTATAAGATTAATAAAAGTTAATCCAAAAAAGTATCCTGAAAACACTATTAAAGAAATGACTTGCCAGCTATAATCTTCCATATACATAGCAAAGGCAAAAAGTAATCCCATATGTAAGGGGAGAGTTAAAATATATACAGGTATGAACGCACAATGAAGTAAAAATGACGTTATGATGTAAGCTACCTCATGTTTATGTGGCTTTCTCATTTTTTATTTACCTCCTCTCATTAAAAAAATTCTAAAAACCTAATACAGTAGCAAGTTATCAATAACAATTACAACGCCTAATGTGACAAGTTCTACTTTATAAAATATGGATTTGTAGCTGTTTTCTTCTTTATTTAATAGGTCTCTTCCCATTGGTATTAGCATTGCAACAAAGTTAATAAACGTAAAAGCTAAAAAGGTTACAACGCAAAAAGTAATTTCAGATTCAATGGTGTAATTAGTAGTAATCGTAAGTCCATTTAAATCAAACAATATCCAATAGACTTCCACAAGTAACATATGGCATGCCACGACACACGTTAAGTAAAGGGCATGGTGTTTTTTCATATAAACCTCCCTCTAAAAAATAAACAAAAGAACTGTAACAATTAAAAAAATAAAAGTAACGAGTTCAAATAATAAATACACTTTAATCAAACTAAATTTTTTCTCGGTTACATCCTTAAAAATTGAAATAAATACTAAGGTGACTAAATTAACAAAACTTAAAACTCCTAGTTCTTGCACTGCTAATAAAAGTATCTGTTGCACTTTGTACATTGCAGTAACCTCAGGAAACTCACCAAAGCTTTCTTGCCACATTATATTTGCAAACCAGATTCCATAGTGAAAGAAGATATTTCCTAATAGAGATAAAATTAAAGATACCCACGCTAAAAAGACCTTTAGGTTATTTTTTTTCAACCAATTTCACTCTCCTTTCCAACAAAGGTATCGTTAGTTAACGGAACAAATATACAATAATATAGTCTAGTAGCTAAATAATTGTATAAACTTGTACTAAGATTTAGTACAATGAGGAAGTAATGTAAAAAGGTGGTTGTTAAAATGAGTTCTCTTTGTAATCTTTTTAGTTCAAGAACGCAAACCTTCTTGTTGTTAGGAATATTTTTTATTTTTGGGTTGGATTTTTGTATATATGTATTATCCATTAGCGGTTATTACTTTACCGAAGGAGCAGCAGTAATATACAAAGTTGTATATAGTGCGCATTTTCTTTATTTATATATTGCATTAATTACTATTAGCAAAACAAAATTTTCTAAAGTGCTTTGGAGTGCAATAGGTCCATTTCTTCTCATTCCTATCCTTGTAATAGGTGGTTTTTTATTTTTTTATGATAAAAAGCAGAGTTATTACACTATAATTGCGCCAAATTTATCAGATGCCATAACCATAAGTCATTATAATTGGAGCCTTGGTGAAACAAATCATTACTATGACTTTTACCAAAGCACACTATTCCCTGGCTTACAAAAAAGAATAAATAAAGAACCGCTCCATATTATGACTCGTAACACCAATGCGAGTGATTTGGAGGTTTTAGGTGTACATAAAGTTACATGGATAAACAGAGAGGAAGTTCATTTTGTTTCTATGTACCAAGAAACTACTATTCACTTAAAATAAAGCTTTAATTTTGTATAGGATGCTGTCTTAAAAGCGGAAATAACATACGAAGAGGTGTGCGCTGTGAATCGAAAGAAAAGAATAGAGAAAAGGTTATCTTATTTGTATTCAGGCGAATTGTTTGGATTCGTCTCTTTTATTTTTGTTAGCTATTTATTCAACTATGTCTATCCTAGCCTACAGTTGTATTCTTTATATTCATTTTGGCTATCTTTTATTCTTTTAGAGTGTCTTTTACTACAAGGTATTATCTATTGGTACATAAAATTAAATAGACTTAAAACTAAACATACCTCCGTTACTCCCATCAAGTTAGTTCGCCGTCTACATCAATTGAAACCCATAAATATATTTTTAATTATATTTTCAATCATTGCATTCATTTATGATTTCTTAACATGGTATCCCTCATTTCCATTGGGTGGCTTACAAATTTCTTTCATCATTTACCTTTTTGCTGTTTTAGAGTATATCAATTATTTTCACATCCAACTTTCATACGATAATGTTTCAGACATTAAATACTTGGTAAGAAGTAAAAAATTAAAGAAGTCATGTATGAGTAAAGATTTCAAACGACTTTTATAGATATAATTAATTAATATAAAAAAGAAGCAGAATTTCTGCTTCTCTTATTTTTATTTTACTGTGTAATTTTTTTCAACCAATAAACCCTCTTCGTTCCCTTTTATATAAGGTCTAACCCATACATACTTACGCTCTTTTAAGCCCGGTCCAAAAGCTTGATTTCTCCAATGACCTCTAACAATCCACTGTTTGCGTTGTGTAGTCTCTCTTGTATTGCTTTGATTAGCGGAGTTAACCCTTTTGTTAGACTTGTTATCTATAACAATGTCTCGTCCTACCTGATAATAAGCTAATTTACTTAAATTACTGTACTTTCGTTCTAACTTTTTACGTTTTTTAGGACTCTTTTTGTTTTCTAAGAGTTCTAAATGCTGGGGTTTAATGTAATGTAGTACTTTTTTATCGGAATGTAAGTATAAAATAGCATTTACAACAAATGAAATCATTTCATCAGACAATTCAATTTCAAAATCCTCTAGTGTGCTGCGTGAGTAGTTATCTTTTAGTTGTTCGAAGATATTTCCTTTTTTAAGTCTTAAGCTAAAATTATGAACAATAGAATCTGTATCATCTTCGTACTTTTCTTCTGTTGTAAAGATAGCTTGCATCCGAAGCAGTTTAATATACCCCTTTCCTAACTGTTTATCCAACGTTTCTGTATCCATATGGTCTACAGGCATATCGTAGACATATAAGCCTCTTAAGGAATAATTTGTTCCGTTAACGTCTTTTGTGAACAAATTAAAAGGTACATCCATGTAAATGCATGTAAATGGAGGTTTTACGTATTCAGCGTCTACATTATTTAAATCTGTTTTTAACAGCATTTCTGTAAGGTTCTTTTCAAATCGAAAAATCTTTTTTCCGTGCTTGTAAAAGCTGTATGTTAGAAAGATACGATTAAGCAAGGATGAAATCAAAACCGGCTTAATTGTTTCAAATTTTTCTTCTCCCATTAGTGTTTCAAGGTATTCTAATAAAAACATATCCGTTATATCTTCTTTTTCTCCTCCAGTATCCAAATCATATTGGTGAAAGTCTTCTAAAAATCCTTTTCCGAAAGCTTGTTCAATCATGTTTACTTCGTATTCATATGGTGTTTTATACATTGCAATTCTCCTTATTTTTTAAGATTATAACATAACATTTTAATATGTATGTGGATGAATTCTTTTATTTGAGAAGCTTAATCGCTTATTATGAGGTTTAACTAACATAGGTCTTGAGAGTAGCAGGATTAAAAACATAAAAAACCCGCTATTCATAACTATGAATTAGGCGAGTTTTCTTTTCAATACAAAAATATTATTCAGTGTTTACCAACCCGAATAAGGTGTTTCCTTTGTTTGTTGTTTCTGGTTGCTATATTTTTCTACTCTAGAACCTACGGAACTTTCAGTGACTTCTTTTTTATGCAATCCTTTTTTAGTCATGTATTGCCACAACTTAAGGGCTTTATCATAAGGAACCTCAATTACTGTTCTATTAAGGACGATGACCGAATCTGTTTCTTTGTTAATGGTAACTGATTCAACAGCAGGGCTTATTAACTCAAAGCGGTTAAGGTGCATATAGTGTTCCTCATCCTCTATTCCTTGGCACTCAGCTACTTCTACCAATCCTGTTGCCATTCCCCTAGCGATAATTCCATTGTTATTACTATAAAGGAACACAATATCATTAGCTTCAATTCTATCAATTTTGTCTTTTTCCGGAGAAAAGTATGCTGCACATTTCTCATTATTTATCATGTCCGACTCATAATCATATTCTTTGTTTGATTTGTTTGTATTAATAATATAGGCTTTAGGCAAATTTATTTCCTCCTAAGAAACGTATTGGTTATTAAGATAGCATTTACCATTATTCGTTGATAATTATAACCGAAAATTTACTTGTTTTCTAGATTATATGTCTAGCCTTAACCTATTAGCTATAATATGCTTTATCATTTAAATATAAGCGTATAATTAGTTTTATAACACATGTAATCATTAAACAAAAAGCACCTACCTATAGGAGTTGTTTAAAGGTAGGTGCTTTTATAAGCGTTTATATGGTTTTGTATTTCCTCATCTTTATAATATGTATAGCGTATAGTAGTAACAAGCAGCCGCTTATTATGAACGCAACGATGTATTCAGGCTTGTGAAAAAATAAAGCATATCTATCTAAAGGTGTAAGAAAGATGGCTAACCCTACACAAATGACAGTGTTTACAAGAAACATAATATAAAGTGTTTTGTTGTCTTTTATAAACTTAAGTATACTAAGCGAGTTAGTAGCCATTACCCAATAACCTAAAACCAGCAGCGCATGAGAAATTCTTTCTTCGTATAGCGAATGAAAATTATAAATAACTATAGCAAGAATAATAGCTGCAATAACCGGAAGAACAGTTAATAGCTTTAGTTGAGCTGAAAAACGTTTTGCATCTTTTTTAAGAACTGTAAGCTCTTTTGTCTTTGTCACAACAATTAGCGAAAAAATAGTGGCAAGCACGGTTAATAGCACTATAAACATTAATCTCACCTCCTTAAAAGAAAAGAGAAAAATTAAGGTATTGGGTTCCAAATGACTCTAAAAAATAGCGGGAATATTACGACAAAGAAAAAAATGCCAAGGTTACATACAAATGTAACAACACCTAAACTTTTACTAGAAGTCAAAAATGCCAATACCATACCTATAATAGGGAGAACACACAAAAATAGATAACTATAAATCCCAGGTAGAAAAGGTACGCTTAAGTCAGTTCCTTGAAACCATTCAAAGCTAGTGAATATAAAGATTACAACGGAAATAATACCTACTATATTTTTCACTTTACTTCTCCTCCTAATACTTATTTACTTTCTGAATCTGCATTATGGTTTATACGGATTTTCAAAAGTTCTTCGCCATCTTGAAAAATTGAGAAGAAATAATTCCCTTGATGTCCTTTAGGAATTTCAAAAGTAACATCCGTTTTAATTGGATTACCTTTTGTTAATTTTGTATTTTTTACACTGTCCCAATAAGGATTAGGAGTACTTATGCTGCTGTTTTCTAAATAAGTATATATATTTTTTCCTTTTTCATCTGTTAGTTGGTAGTGCAAATCATCAATAGATGCAGGACCTGTAATATCATCTGTAGCTTCAATAAGTACAGTGGCTGTTAAAAGCTCTGAATCTTTATTCTTAGTTAGATTCTGATTAGTTGGTGAATTAAATGTTACGCCTGTAGAAGAAACATAGTATTTATCTGATTTACTCCGGTCATTAAAACCAAGAATGCCAGCTAGTTCATCATCTGTAGGCGGTGCTTCTGCTGGGTCAATTAATTTATCATCTTGATTCATTTCTTCCGCTTGAGGGTCTGTTGCAACATTAACATGTTGTGAAGCCTCTGATTGTTCCCCCACAACTTCTACTTCTTGACCTTTTGAATCATCATTTGAGCAACCGGCAAGCATTCCGCTCACAATTAATCCAGACGTTAATACAAGTGATATTTTTTTCATTATTGTTCCTCCAGTGTATATGTATCTATTTATTATCTCTCTTTCATAAATCTTACAGAAAACCTTTATTAATATCAATCAATTCTTTTGTTATCATATTCCAATTAGCAATATTTCTAATAAAAAAACTACACTTAATCTAGATTAAATGTAGTCTGTTTTGCCTGAAATGTCATATATAGATTTAAAATAATTAGCTTTGAATTTTCAGTAAGTCTGCTTTAGAAATAATAAACCAATTATCAATAGGTACATTCAATACTTTAAATGCATCGTTTTCTTTATCTACTTCTAAAATTATTCCCTGCTCACCATCTGTAATATCAAAACTTCTGTCTTCATTAATATTTGAAGGTATGTTTTCCTCAAATGGGTAAGCCTTTGTAGCAGTAAATTCAAATCCAACTTCTAGTTCTTTTGTGTTCATGATTATTCTCCTCTATTTTTATCTCCCTTAACAGGAAATATTATTTCATATATTTTAATGTATATTTTTTAAAGGTGTAAAAACAATTTAACTTCTTTGAATAAGTAAATGACTTAATTAAAATAGTATACATATTCACTATAAGATATTTCTGGATTTTCTTTTAATGGAAACTGATAAACACTAAAATTTTGTTTTATCCAGAATTCTTCTGCTTCAATTAGTGTATATAAAACAATACGTTGCTTACAGAAAGAATCTTTAATCCAGTTAACAACATATTCTCCAATACCCATACAACGGTACTGTTCTTTAATATGTAATAGTGAGATTTCAATAGTATTTTTATTGGCTAAGTCATCAACTATATATTCTTCTAACTCATATCCTTCAATAAATTTTTCTTTATTATAATTGACTAATTTAACAAAACCTACTGTGCTTTCATTATAAGTAATTCTATAATATAAACCAGAACTATCGTATTCGCATATATCGCAACTACTATTTAATTTTCTTTTTTCTGTTTTATTAGTTACCTTACCTATCTTAATTAACGTATTATCCATTTTATTTTTGTTTGGTTTTTTAAGCGTTACAATCATAATGTTTGCTCCTTTTATACATATGTCAGTCTCACTTAGTATAGTTTTATTAGTTATATAGTTTTTCGGAATTTAAATTTAGTGTTTTAAAGTTAGCCCATATACAACTTGCAGCGCCTCTTCAAGTTCATCCTCTGTAAACTTTGGTTTAATATTTTTATCTTTTGAAATAAGGTATACCATTGTCTCATCAATGTCTATAAAGCAGGTTTCACGTAATCTTGTTACATAACCACCATCAGCCATTCCAGAGCGGCACCATACCCCATTATTAAATAATTCACTAAAGCCGTGACTTAACGTCTTGACCTTATGATAGGTTTGAAAATACGTATCGTAGATAAGTACATCATTACACTCATAATTAGCATGATTTTTTTGAGGAATGTCTTTTGGAAACATAAATACAAAGGTCTCATCACTTTCGGTTAAATAAGGAAAGCTAATGTTAACCTCTTTATAGTCTCCATTTTCATTTAACTCCTCAATAAAGGCATCCATTTTTTTGTTTTTTACTTCAATATTTTTCTGAATGTAATATCTTTTATGAGCTGTCTCCTTTATCTCACTCTTACGAGAATATTCTTGTAAATCCATAGTCACAAATTGCACTTCCCCATCACTATACGTAAAGCGAATGCCAAAGTATTCTGCTCTTTTTAAGGCTAATACTCTATTTTCCTCAACATCCCATATTGCTCTATCTTCTACTTGAAATGTTTTATTTTTGCAGTCGTTTAAATCAATCAACCCAAAAGTTCCGCAATTATCAAAAAGTTCACTTGTCATTTTTCTAATATCTTTACTTACAACATTCATTTTTATCATCCTTTTTTATGACATCTCTGCCTTTTCCATATTATACAAGTTATATAGTAATATGGCTAAATAAATACAAAAAAGCTACAGGTTAGGTATCTGTAGCTTTTTTAACTCTTTATAAAATAATGTTTTGCTCTTTCTGGTCAAAGCAATTAACACCATATTTTCTTTTAATAGCTTGTTCAGTCAGTAACCAGGTTGCCCCAGACTTACGTACCCAGCCCTTTTCTATTTCCTCATGAAAGGCACCGTTATTAAGAGCTACTCGAACAGTTCCTTCTGCTTTTCCTAAACGTACATCTGCTTCACTAGCGGTCATAACCGTCTCTAAAGGGTTTCGTACTACTTTATCTTTTAATAAGTAGCACTGGCGATTATTAATGTTATAGTGACCTGTTTCAGCTAATTGAGCTTCAGGGTGAAATTTACTTTCTGAAACGAACCAAACGGTATCTTGCATTTCGTATCCCTCGTAAAGAAGCAAATCAGTATCCCATTTTTTCAATCCACTTTTGTGGTACATATCCATTTCTTGTTCACCCGTATGAAACCACGCATTTACATAACATTTTTGCATTGTAACTACACAATTTAATGTAGGATTTGCTTGGTTAATTGTCCGGCAAAAGGCTTCAGCTTCTTCACTAGTTTCCCACATTAAGAATTTAGCTCCGTTTTTTAAGTAATTTTTCCATTCACCATCTGTACAAAGGACTTCTGCATTTATTCCATCTTGTGCTCGATAAATAATGAATTTAAATACAGTGATTGCCTGCATAGTTTATAAAACCTCCATTACTATGTTTTATTGGTAATCAGTTTATACGAATTCGTATAAAGTTATACATCTAGCAATTACTTTTTTGTTTGTGGTCATAATTTTACTTCTTTTATTCTTTTAAAGTTATGAATTTATAAAGCGTTAAGATGTTGGTTGTGTGGTAAAATTAATAAAAAATGGAAATGAGGTGATAAGTTCATGGAAATCCTTAATTTAGTCTCCCTAGTTGTAGTTATTGGTCTTGTGGTTTTGTTTGCTATTTCTTTTGCGCTTTTTATCCGTAGATTGCTTATAAATTCTTCTGCTAAAAATAATAGGATAACTGAAATTGAAAAGAAACTAGATAAAATTATTGATTTAATTGAAAAGGAAAAAACATCTTAAATCTTCACGCACTTACTATCATTAGCAGCGTTGAAATTGAACAAGGAAAAAAACTCACTAATTAAACTAAATAGTGAGCTTTTTTTGTTTAAAATATTAAAAAAGTTATGTTTAATCCCTTAATTAGCTGCAATGTGGACACCATTGATTCTTATCCTTAATCTTTTGTGGTTGAAGGTCAAAAAGATGACCTTGTTCACACTTCCATACATGAAGTTCTTTCATACCTAAAAATTCACCAGTGACAAATTCTCCATTTCTCTCTGTTGCTAATTTAGTTAACTTTTCAAACCCTACTTTTGCGTAATAAGCTTTCTTTTTCTCGCTTATACGTTTATTTTTACATTGAGGACTAGGGCAGCCTGTCCCATTACTGCGATGATAAATATGAGCATCCCACTCATGTTTACACGTACTACATTTCCACCATACTCGCTTATCAGAACCAGTTGTAACGTCGTATGGAGTTAAATCCTCGTTCTTTGTGGGGTGCCATTCGCTTGCTAATGTAGGATTTAATACCGCTAACGAGTTAGAAGGGAATACTTTCTGTCCTGAACAACCTGGACAACCAGTTCCTCTTACATCTAGAGTCCTAGCGTTTGGAGTTGCTTCCCATTCATGTTCAGGGTTCTTTAGACATTGCCACCATACTTTTTGACTAGCACCTGAAAATACCATATTTGGAGTTAGCTCATTATTTTTTGTAGAATGCCATTCACTTGCTATGTCAGGATATTTAGTCAAAAGAGAATCATTAACATCGAGTCGTCTTTTGGCGCAATATGAACAATTTCTGCCTCTACTCCTACTTGTAATAGTCATTGGGTAGGAATGATTCTTTTCGCACACCCACCATACTTTCTTACCACTACCATGACTGAAGAATTCAGGTTTTAGACCTTTGTTTTTATCATAATCCCATTCTTTGCAAATTTCAGGGTGGGTATTTAAGATAGACCTTTCTTTTCTTACTCTTTTAATTGTCTCTTCAATTTCTATAAATTCGTTTTCCAAATCTATAGTTTTATCTAAATTTGTAACCTGCGTCTTCAAAGGAAAATCTTTAATCAAAACTTCGAATAGTTGAATTAGAACTTTTTTTAATGATTTAAAACCGCTCGATTGCTCTCTATGTATATAAAGGGTTGAGCTATCTTTAACAACAGCAACATTTGGTTCAACTACTCGAATTAGTTGTATTCCCATATCTGCACATAGCTTATTTTTACGTTCATCTCTTTCAGCCGTTTTTTTATGTGCATATTCCCCATCATACTCAATAAGCAAGTTCTTTTCAGGTATATATACATCTCCGGTCATATCATAGCCATTAAAGCTAATTGGTACATTATTTAGGATTTCTAAGTCTGGAAATATCTTTTGTGCATAATAAAGTATACTTTGTTCCGGGAAAGATGTTTGTTGTCCTGAAGTACATTTACTGCACCCCCTAGAGCCATATCTTTGCCGATTGTTTAGCATTTGCTCCCAAACCTCACCACATTCACTACAAGTCCACCAATATTTTTTATTAGAATGAGGAAGGACTTCTTCTGGCTTTAGCTTATTTTTTTCATAATTCCATTCACTCGCTAAAAGTGGATTATTAATTAACAAGTTATTTTCTTCCCAAGCCTTTTTACCATTGCAATATGGACATCCAGTACCGTTTTCTCTTGTTCGAGATGCTACAGTCGCATCCCATTTATGCCTCTTATCAACAGAACAAACCCACCATACTTTTTTATTCGAACCAGCAGTAACTAATTCAGGAACTGTCTTGTTTTTATCATAATCCCACTCTTTTGCTATAGTAGGATGTAAATGAGCTAGAGATGTCTCAGGCGTTGCATATCTTCCACTGCAATATGGACAACCGTCCTTTCGCCCAACTTTGTTTCTATTATTAATATAAGCATCCCATTCGTGGTTTTCAGAACATAACCACCACACTTTAATTGGTGCGCTTCTTGTAACATCTTCAGGCTTTAAGGCACCATTTTTCGTTGGATGCCACTCTGACACTAAATCTGGTCTATCTTCTGCCAATGTTATTTTCTTTGCCATTCGTTTTCCTCCTTAGCACTATAAAGATAGTATACTAATTTAAGTTTTTATTCCATTATTATCTTTTTGTGGTATTGTTCATTAAAAAGCAACTAAAGGAGAATAACATGACAACTAATACATTTAAATTCACTGAACTATCTACAACATCAAAAGAAGCAGCAGTAAAAGCGGTCAATTCACACATGTTTTTAGAACACGAAGGAAATAGATTTCATCTTATGGCTTTAGATTTGTTCACAGATTTTAGGAAACAATTAAGTGATAAAGGATTTCAATATAAACAACTATCTCTTTGTTCTACTGATACTTATGGACTTCATTTTTCTGAAATTAAAAAAGACGATTATTTACTAGAAGCTATTATTAAAAATAATACATCTGCTGACACTTATAAAAAATATGAAAAAACAAAAGAAATGGTTAAAGTGATGCATAAATATGATGAGTTTTCTTTTAACATGGAAGGTTTCTGGGAAGATTGTCCTTTTCAACTTTCAAGTCCAAGTGTTTATATTTCATTTATAGAATTGGATTCTAAATTCATTTCAATTATGAAATATATAGTGGAAGTTAATAGTAATGATGAGATTGCATCTGAATACAAGTTTCCTGCACTTTTAGAGTCTCCTGTAGACAGAAGTATCGCAAAAGTACTCAATGAATTCGTCAGTGAAATTAATAAGGATTTGTTAAATACTATTAAACAAGTCGAGGAAGAGATTAATACTGCAATTAACAATGAATTAGCTGTTATAAAAAATAAATTCCTAGTAGACTATGCTAGTAGCTTAAAAGAGGATGTACAATACGTTTATTGCAAACAACTTCTTAGCGACGAAAACAGTGAACAATATAAAAAGTATACGTTTTCTAAAGATGGCAGTGTAGTCTCTAGTTGTTAAAATAAAAATTGATAATATATACATTCAACCTTCTAATTAAGTCTTAGAAGGTTTTTGTTTTATGCCCTAGCTTCTTTCCTTTTATCCAATTTAAGAATTAAGTGATGTAAAAGCTCAAAAAGGAAGTAGTTATAAAAACCTACTTCCTCCTTTCGGTTAAGGCTGTTCACTGTGAGATTCCACTTCTGTATGAGAGTCTCCATAAGTCCATACAGATACACCAATGATAGGAACAATGATTACTGCTCCAATAATGCCGATAAGCCAATTTCGCGCCTTTTTAGACATTTGTTGCCCTCCTAACCTTATTAAAATTCGGATTGAACCTAAACTGCTACCATATGGTTTTATTCATGTTGATTATTTGCATACTCCTGCTAACTATAAGAACCTTAGTTTTCCGACAGTAGCCCAGAGCATATATATTCATTATAAATTTTTTATACTTTTTTTACCTATATTTCAATTACGTGGATACCTTTTTCATTAAAGTTATATACACCTATTTATAAGTTTAAACATAGCTTTTAAATAGCTTGTATAATGTAATAAAAAAGGAGAAATATCATGCAGCATATATACCAAAGACCTTATCGATTTGAAGAATTAACAGGAGAAGCGAAAAATAGAGCTTTATTGGAAGCGAACGAGAAGCAATTTACTGATTTTGGTAAGCGGAAACTACATCCTCTGACAGTTGACTTATTTATGAAAGTATACGAACTTATTGGAAAAGCAGGAATTAACCATTTTGAGAAATTCACTATGGACGAAGACGAGTTTTCAAATATAAGCTTTCATAACACCAGGGAAAAATATGATGATAAAAATTACCTTAGATTTATAATTCAACAAAATGTTGACCGAGATATGGTTGCTTTATATACACGACTATCTAAATCAACTGAAAGTCTAACTTGGTCTTTAAAGTCTTTATCTGGAGAGGGTTCTTTTAAGCTTAATACAAAAGTTTCTACCACTAATTTCTTAAAAAAGAGCGGGAATGTCCTTGTTGTATTAGAGTTTATTAGAGACTTTTGCCCAAATGATGAGATTGCTGGACTATATAAATTTAAGGCGCTACTGTTTGATAAAGATAACCCTAAAATACCAACAGAAGATTTGGAAGAGACAGTAGAACATCTTAATTTAACTTTAAGTTATGTTAGTCTAACACTTGAATCAGCTGTAAGAAAAAGCCTGAGTAAGCTTCAAGAGAAGATTACAAACCTGTTTAAAGATAGTTTTAATATAGAAAATCAATTAGAGTATACAAATAATGTTATGAGCGATACTTTATCAGGTCCTTATAGAGAACTCTGGTTTTCAAATGAGGGAGAAATCGTTTCCTCCTATTATAATTTAAAAGATGAATTTAAAGAAATGTATGCTGATTGGAGTAAATACGAAAATTGGAAAGTGAACAATGCAAGATTTTATAAACAACTCTACGATGGCGGTCATATCAAGTGTGAAAATGACACTAATAATTTAATGGCACCGCTATAACCTAACTGAAAATACAAGCATTATACCTCCTTAAAGTTATTTTTAAGGAGGCTTTTATTAGCATTAAGTAAAAATACATAAAAAAAGACCTCTCTTTTACAAAGAAGTCTTATACACTAGGTGTCTTACATAAATTTGAGGAATTTGTAAAAAACATATCTCTGTTTACCAGTAAACATGTATCCATTATAGCGGTCTATTATTGTTTTAACTACAACCCAATAACGACTATTGTAATTCTTTGTTTCCATTCTTTCTTTTGCTAAGTTAACTAATTCACTGTCTTTTAAATTTTTATACTCATGATAAAATTCTCCTTAGTTTTTTACATAATCTTTAACAAAATCTAGGAGTTCTTCTTTCTTTAACCATTCAGTTAATGCTTCTAACCATATTTTCTGAATGCAGAATTCACTACATGCCTCTTCTGATGAACTCCCTTCAATTCCTTCGTGTTGCATAAAGTAGTCTGAGAACTTGTAATAACCATCATCTGTTTCACTGGTAAAATGTTTGCCACAAAAGTCACATGTTATTTTGCGCACTCTATTTGTTTTTGTTTTCCGGTTAAATTCTTTAAATTTATAAACCTGAGAGTTACATCTCATAAAAGGACCCTGTGTAGCAAAGTCAAAGCCTTTATTTAGCAAGAGCATCTCTTTATTTCTATACTCAATTAATTCTTCAATCTCTACTAAGTTGTAGGAATGTGCTAATTGTTTAATTAATTTTATAGCTTCGTTCTTTTCTAAGTATTCCCCACGACCTTTGCTAAACACCGTTACTGTTTCATTTCCAATTTTATCTTCCTCTACATATGTAAATTCCCTACCTCTAGATGCATTAACAAAGTAAGACAAGCTATCTCCCTCTTTCATATTTATTTTCTTCATACTACCATTTATTTCTTTATTTCAACAATTAAAAACCGAATTTACAATCTATATTTTTTGTTTCTGAGTGAATAGAATAAGAGAAAAATGGACAATACTTTATAAAAGTAAAAAAGATTGGAGAAATGCTACATGTCTTATATTCTAGACCCTGATGTTTCTAAAACAATGAGTGAATTAAATATTTCTGAAGAAGAGTATTGTGAACTATACCAAGTTAATTTTCATGAAATTTGGATTCCTACTAAAGAAGAATTTTAATTAATTAATATCTTTCTTATACGCCTGCTAAAGAGCTGAATTCCCTCTGGAATCAGTTTTTTTATTTTCCCGGGATTCACTTCACTTTGAAGATAAACTCGCTTTAAATTGACTTCTCTCCTTCTGCATGCTATTACGTGTAACACTTGGAGGTGGAATAATGAAAAAATGGATTTTTGTAGTAATTATCTTTTTAATTCTTTTAATTTTAACAATTACTTTGTTCTTTCCAAGACATGTAGAAGCTCCGATTCAAGAACATCAAACTCTTCCTTATCCATACGAAGAAAGCAATTATAGACTCCAAAAGTTATAAACGAGAGTTTCCCATACATTTTTAATCCTCAATTCCAAAAGTAATGTAAAATATGTAAAATAAATAATTGGAGGATTAGCAAATGAAAAAAGAACTTAACATGAATATTGTTGAAAAAGCACTAAATAAAGAAGAAATGGACACCCTAAATGCCCTATTTCAAAAAATAGAAGACTATAAAAAAAGTTTAAGATTGAAACCGGGTGATAAGCTTCGAAAGAAGAGTAATGGAAAAGTGGTTACATATCATAGTAGAGCACGTATAGGCGTTGCTTATATTTATGTAGAAGAGTTAGAAATACCTGTTTATGAACATGACTATGAAAAGATAATGAAGTGAATTCTTTAGGACTCTACACACATATAGAGTCTTTTTTTGTAGTTTATCTTATTGTAAAAGCACTTTTCTGTCCTAATAATAAGGGATTTGTATATATGCCCTAAATATTAAAAAGAAATGAACTTAGGAGGTTATAAATTTGGGTTTACTACTACTTGTATTAGTCCCGCTAGCAATCTTATTTACAATTATAGCGGTTGCTGCAAATAAAAAAGATGAGAAAGGCGGAGAAGAAATGTTTAAACAATTATATGTTCACTTAGTACTGTTTGCTACGCTGATGATGACAATTGGCGGTGGTATTTCTATTTTTATGTCTGCTGCTGATATTATAAGCCCTAGCAGCTCATATTATGAACGCTATGAAGACTATAAAACAAATGCTATTGAAGAAGCTAAGGTTTCAAAAGAAAAGATTAACGAACAACAAATTAGAGATGAATACGAAAGAATGCTTTCTGATGATAAAAAGCAAACAGAAGCTGAAGCAAAAAACACTATCATTAAGAGTTTTGGATTTATTATTATTCCATTCCCTGTGTTCTTGTATTTTAATAGAATGAGAAAGAACAATAAAGAGAGCCAAGAATAATACCTATATAAAAATAAAACTCCACTTCAAATTATTTTTCCTATCAATAAGTTATAATAACTTTAGTAACATTATATTCTGGAGGAAAACAAGTGGAGTTTTTTCGTGACATATGGGCTTTGCAAACTTTCAAATGGCATTTATTTTCAAATTATTGGTACGTATGGGCAATAGGTTTACTTTTGCTGATTTCTTTAGTATTGCTCTCCTCTAGAAGATAAGAGTAATAGTCAGATAATGCATAAAAATAATATAATACATACGGAAACCCCCTTTATAAGAGTCAATTACTGGCTTCTTATAAAGGGGGTTCTTATATTAGTTAATGTAGATTTGCCATTTCCAATTTGACCGGTTTTTTCCCTAATTGCAATAAGTTATTTATACGTTTACTTTCAAAAAATTCTTGTTCAGTTTCTGTCATTTGATGAAAGTACGGTTTAAACCAATCATATCGCCCTTGACTCACTGCTACGTCTAAAATATCTTCAATATGATTAGGTCTAGAATCAGTAAACCCTTTTGTTAAATCTATATCATCAATAACAGGACGATGTTTCATTAATAAATCAAAAAATTCTTTCTGTTTTTCTTTATGGTTATCATCTCTAATAAGCAAAAGCTGTACCAAAGGGCTCCAGTGATAATCGGTTTTTTTATTTATATCTGCTCCATATTCTATGAGAATCTCAACAAATTCTCGGTTGTAATAACTATCTATATGATACGCAACATAATTTAAGATAGACATGGAGCTAAATAAACCTTTACCTTTAACTTTGACCCCGTTATCTAACAATAGCCGCAGCATACTATAATTGTTACATGCTTTTAAAAGAGCTGAAGTGTGCTGAATATCAACCGCTTTAGAATGTTCTAATATAAATTTTACTATTTCCTTTTCATTCTTTTCAATAAAAAATTCAAAATCAGATTCTAACTGTAAGTTGTAAAGGTGTGCATTAAGCCCTTTTTTAACTAAGAATACTAAAGTATTTGTTAGGTCAGACTCATAACAATATTTTAGTATTCCGTCAAAAGCAATCTTATCAATACTAGATAGCCTGCTAACTTCATCGCTAGGAATATCATTAGTGTCAATTGCGTTTTTTAAGAGAAGCTCTATTATGCGTAATCTTTCAATACGTTTTTCTTTTGCTTCATCTTCCTCAATTGCTCTAAGAGCGGTTACTATTAAACTTTCTCCATTTGGACCCTTCTCTTCAAAGGAATACCCATTATTCACTAAAGCTTCAATGTGTTCTTTGTTCCCTGAAACAATGGCGTAATGCATAGCATGACTTATTTTTTTAGTCTTTAGGGAGGAGCGTTCTTCAATTTTGTTAATGATAGCAGGACTAGATAGTTCACATGCATAGGACAAAGTTGTTCTTCCTCTATCGTCTATCATATCCACAGTTGCATTATTGTCTATAAACCACAACGCCAGCCCTGGCTGTTTGTATACAAGACATACTTTTACAATGTCCACTCCTAAGTTTTCACACATAGGAATTTTGTTAGTATCTCTTTTGCAAATTTCATATACTTTTAATAACTCAGCTTTACCAACTTCTTCTGCCTTCATATTGACTTCCCCCACTTATAACTTGCAAATCTATGCACATTCTATTTTCTATTTTCAAACAAACTTAATCAAGGTAATGCCTACCTAGACTAATTGGTTCTTTATCCATTCTCATCAGCTTTTTAAAACGCTTGCTTTCAAATAATTCTTGTGTTTCTTCGGGTAGTGTAGGTAGATATGGCTCAAACCAGTCATATCTGTTTTGGTATATAGCAACATCTAATACATCGTTAATATGCACAAGCTCATTCTTTATAAATCCGTTTGATATATCAGTATCGTCAATTGTTGGATTACGCCTCATTAACAAGTCAAAGAATTCTTTCTGTTCCTCTTCATTTCCTTCCCTAATAACAAGCAGTTCTACTATTGGAGTCCAATTGTAATAATTTTTTGTGTTCACATCCGCCCCATTTTCTAGTAAGACTTCAACAAATTCTTTGCTATAATAACGCTCGATATAGTAAGCAATATAGTTTAAAATAGGTTTTGAATTATAACGCATATTGTATGTAGTTCTAACACCATTTTCTAATAAGATACGTACTATTTCTAAGTTGTTACGAGCGGCTACCAAAGCTGACGTATGTTGAATTTCCATAGGGCTAGAATGTTCTAAAATTAATTCGATTATTTCAATTTCTTCTTTTTTAATAAAAAATTCAAAAGTATTTTTAGATTCCATGTTTTGCTTGTGAGCACTTACTCCATTTTTTATAAAAAACACTAATAAATCATATAAATTAAATTTGTAACAGTGTACAAGAATACCAGTATTTATTAATAAATCTACACCAGATAGTCTTTTTAATTCTTTTTTGACTTTTCTATCGAGAGAAGCACCATGTTTAACTAAATAATCAACCATGATTAATTGTTTCTTCCTTTCTTCTTCACCCCCCATATCCCCATCAATAGCCCTTAAAGCAGAAATAAGCAACTTATCTCCATCAGGTGTCACTTCATCAATAGAATAGCCAATACTTAGAAGCATATCAAGGTGCTCTATATTACCAGAACGAACGGCATAGTACATTGAATAACTTTTTTCTATAGATTCCATAGATGATTTCTCTAATATTTTTTTTATTAGGTTAGTGTTTCCAAATTCACACGCATAAGATAAAGTTGTTTTGTCTTCATTATCTATAATATTTACGTTTGCTCCGTTATCTATAAACCATTCAGCCATACGTAACTGCCCATAAACCAAGCATTCTTTAATTATGTTCATACCCTTATCTTCTAATTCAACAATTTTGTTCTTATCTTTTTTGCAAGAATCATACACCTTTAGCAACCCTTCTTGTATAAACCCTGTTTCTTTCTTCATCCTCTTCTCCTTTTACCAACCTTTATTGTTATAGTCTCTTTACTCTATTTAATTTAATAAGGATACGTAACTAAAAACTTAATGGAACTTTTATCTATTAGTAACGCCGCTAATTTTTTACTTTCATGTAATTCCTGAATATGAACAGGCATTTTTTGTACATACGGCTCAAACCATTCAAACCTTCCCTGGTATACAGCTAAATCAAAAATATCATGGACTTCCACAGGTTTATTTACATGATTTAAACCTTCAGTAACGCAACTTTCATCTATAATAGGTTCTTTGTTCATTATTAATTGAAAGCATTCCAACTGCTTGTCTAGTACGTCATCTCGAAAAAGCAACAATTCAATTAAAGGACTCCAGTTATATTTATTTTTTGCGTTTACATTTGCTCCGTACTCCAGCAGCAGACTCACAAAATCTTTGTTGTAGTATTCTTCAATACTTTTTGTAACATAGTGTAAAACTGTTTTATCCTCTGTATGTCTTTCAGTTTTGTTAGGGTCTACGCCTCCTTCTAACAATAACTTAGTAATCCCAGGGTGTTTAGAGGATGCTAACAACACATTGACGTGATTAATGGAATCTAACTTTGAGTATTTAAGAATATGTTTAATAAGCTCTGGTTCTTCTGATTCAATAAAATATTCAAACGTAGTTTTAAAATCTACATTTTCTTCATGTGTGCCTAAACCACACTCTATTAGTACTTTTAATAAGTCGTCGAATTCGAGTTGGTAACAATAGTACGCAATAGGTTTGTTATATATACTCCCAGCAGTAGACATGCTTCTTATCGCTTTCTTATCTTTTTTAGTAAAATGCACCCCGGACTTAAATAAACAATTAAGGATTTTTAATAACTCTATTCTTTCCACATCCGCTTTTTCAGGATTTTCTCCAATTAATGTTTTTGTTTCATTTATTAACCGTAATACAGTATAAATAGCTCGTTCTCCATCTTTGTATTTATTTTTGCTAGAGTAACCTTCATTTAATAGGAAAGAGACATTTTCAACCTTTCTAGAGTGAATAGCATAGTACATTGGGTAGCTTAATTCCTTTATTCCATCTGATGACTTATTAAGTGTATTCTTAATAAAATAAGGGTTTCCAAATCTACAAGCGTAAGACAAAGGAGTCATTTCATCCATATAAATTACATTGACATTTGCATCTTTCTCCAAGAGCCAATCAAATATGTCTGAGTCATTATGAATAATACTATCTCTCAGCAAATTCCTTCCATTTACTCCATAGTAATTAAGTTTTTCATTATCCATTTTGCATTCATTTATGGTTTGCTCAAGTTTTTCTTTGTTCATAGCAAAAAAAGCCAAAAAAACATACCCCTTTTCATCCTCTATTAAATGGAAAATAGAGATTTTTATGTATTATTTTTCATGACTCTATTTTAGCATACACAGGTTGATTGTTTCTCCTGATATACATGCCTAAACAATAAATCGGTGCTTGTAAAAATAAATTCTTTAAATACCTGTAGAGGAGCTTGTAACGTTACCGGAATTACTAATACGTACACAATCAGTAGAAGAATTAACTAAAATGGTGAAAACAAAAGAAATTGGTCATTAATGATTAGTAAAATTAGTGCTCTAAATAATAACTAATAAAAGATAATTCGCTATTAGGAATTTGTTTATTATTGTGTCCATATGACACGGATTAAAGAAACCAATAGGGAGAAATAGTCTTTCTACTCCCTATTGGTCTTTTAACATTTATTAATTATTAATGTGGATACGTGAAATTATTCGACCCATATTAAATTTAGCCAATTCGCCTTTTCTGTTAGCTTTTTAGGAAGGCGTTTTCGTCCGCCTCGGTATTTTTGTTCTTTAATAACTTTTCTATGAAATTCAGCAGCAGATGAAAATGAGTACCAGGCTTCAGAAATTCGATTCCACCAGTCAATATCCTCATCGATGTAGTACTTATTTTCAATGGATTTCATTAAAATAAAAAACTCTTTTGAGTAGTCCTTTTGAAATAATGGTTTGTTATACCGAGCTCGATGGAAGAGATTATCTCCTTCTTTATCAAGACATTCTTCCATTTGGATAAGGATTTGCATATCATCTTTATTACGAAATATAAGTTCGATGTGTTGTTTGTCTTGGTTGCCTTCTTCGGTTCTGTCGATAAATTGACAACCTATTTCTTTAGCTTTTTCAATGTCTCCTTTGAGATATTTAAATTTTCGAGAATGTTTAATATTTTGAGAACTTCGCATAGAAATGTCTAATAACAAACTTTGAATTGTATTTGTTTTACCTCTTAACATTTGGGTATTGCGACATAACTCTTCACCATATCTCGTATAAGTTACTAATGGATGAACGTAATATTTATTAAAAAATGCAGCTTGCAGTGCGCGGATTTCTTGAACCAGTTGTTTTTCTAACTGAACTTTTATGTCATGTTCTTCAAGACTTTCTATAAGTAAAATATCAATTTTGTAATGTAAAACATCGATTTTGTCTAACAAATTACGAGCCCATTCATCATTTATCATTCGCTCAATATGGCGTTTTTCAGTCATTTAATACATCCTCTCTTCATGTTGCTTCTGTTGTTAAAACTATTGGGTGTTTAAGTTTTTACGGAACTCTTACTGCTTTAGTATACTAATTCATATTAAAACGTCAATTTCATAGGTTTACAGGATTTTAGAATCAATCTCAGCATCCAGAGAGATGTTTAAAATGTTTTGTTTACTTACTGAAGAAAACAAACTTTTTAAATTAAGGTGCTGCGTTCTGATGGTACGCCTGTTATTGATATATATATATACTATCTTCTATCATTTCTCTTCGCCCTCACACTTTTGCTGTTGAGTTTTTAGAGTCTGACATTGACGTTTGGGAAGGTATTACTGTTATTCAGGGAGTAAGAATGATGGTAAAAGATGAAAACAGCACTTCTGGAGGAGCTCCAACATAAAGTTAAGGCTATTCTAAGTGTAAACTGAGTACATAATTATTCATTAATAAAAAAACAAGCATACCATACGTTAATTAAGTGGAATGCTTGTTTTTTGCTTAATTATTTAATTATAATTGAGAGCTCTTTCTATTAGGTAAGAAGGCAAACTTTGAATCAATGAGGAAATGAAGTGCAATAGGAATCCACAAAGAACCTGTGCCCACATAGAGAAGAAACATAACGCCACCTAAATAAGAAGTGAGAAGTACTCCCTTCCACCCTTGGTATAGGTGGACAATTCCAAATAATAAACTTGAAATAATTCCAATTGCAACAGTTGATAAATGAAAAGGTAAGTGGTTAAAATAGTGAAACATTGCAGCACGGAATATAACCTCTTCGCAAAATCCCGCTGTAACTGCTATTAAAAGAAAAAACAATCTTTCCTTCAAGTTTGCTGGAAGCAAAAATTGGATACTCTCATCACTTAAACCTTCGGTAATTCTCTTTTTTATGTTTTTAGAAAAAGAAATTACTAAAACAAGCATTAAAATACCAATTCCAGCTCCTACACCAACGGAAAGCAAAAATTCTTTATCTAAAGAAAGTAAGGGTTTTTCAATAGAAAATAAGTCGCTAAACGTGTGTTTAGTTAAAAACCAATAGACTAAAAATATAGCAACTAGTATCCATTGAGTAGCCACAATTCCCCCATACATTCTCCATTTGTTTATTAGTTGATTACTTTTTATTTTCTTTAAATAAAAATAGTCCCATACTGGATACCCTACAGTAATTACTAGTAGAAACAGAGTAAGAAATATCATGTTAATCACCTCTTAGTTGTTAAGTGTTTTTAAACCCAATTTATTATAGCATTTTACTTTTAAGAATTTGGATAAATTATGTTATATTA
>Ga0209795_10000762_pt1 | contig 22884 bp, 19 predicted proteins | sample AgamicOrMarz_FD_187166 | JGI IMG/M metagenome (GOLD analysis project Ga0209795, IMG submission 187166) | Agave microbial communities from Guanajuato, Mexico - Or.Ma.rz (SPAdes) (version 2) | ecosystem: Host-associated > Plants > Phyllosphere > Phylloplane/Leaf | place: Guanajuato, Mexico...
GATATTGACGATTTAATTCTAAACTTTCTAGGTGTACTAATAGGTTATGCGTTGTATCCGCTCATTAAGAAAGTACTGCTAATAGCAGAGTTTTAATTTACATAGTTATAAAAGTGTATAAATTAAGAAATTAAAACAAACAAGCGGGTTACCTTCACTTTCTAACAGTGATAGGTAACCCGCTTAGGTATTATGTGCTGCTATTTTGTTTTCTCCAAAAATCCTCTAAAAATACTTTACTTCTGTGCATACGCATTTCTAATTGTTCCCAAAAATTATCTTGAAGTTTTTCAGGGTCTCTTTGAATTTTGTCCCGATATTCCCTCACATCTAGTTCATAGATAGTACTCATCACAATGTGTGGATGGTCGTTTAAAGAAATGGCTTTTGTTTTTATTTCCTGAACCAAGCTATCGCTTAAAAAATCCATGCTAACATCACCTTCGTTTCTTTGGAATCCGGCATTTTTTATATTTAGTGTAATGATTATAGCATAGGACTTTCGTTTAAAACTTATAAGATGGATAAATTTATAATTGGGCGGAAATATAAAAGAAATCTTGCTCCTTTACTGTATAGAGCAAGACTTAAACTTGGTTAATTCTGTATAATGATAATTAAAGATGTATATAAAATACATGTTAAAGATAATAATGAATGTATATTATTTTTTACTTTAGAACACCAACTAAAAAAATTATAGAACGGCTTAGGTATTACGGCTGTCTCTATATCTAATACAAAAGCGTCAGAACCAACAGTTGTGTTTGGTATGTTTTTTATTAGTATAAAATCATTATCCTCAGTTAAAAGAACTGAAAACAACATATTTTTTCTTATTATTATACCTTTCATTGCTAGTCCGTCTCCCTTTAAATAACTTATGTGCGATAGTCATTATATCGAATAATGTACTATCGCACAATTTATGTTTGCTTAAATTTGTATTTTTGAAATTTGTGCAATTAAAAGAAACTACTTGACGAGATAGCTTTTCCCCTTGTACTTAATACATGGTCAAAAGCTTCTTGGGGAACACCTTTTTCAATAAGTTTATCCATCGGTAAATCTAAATGATGTATTTCTCCTTGATTTTTGAAAGTTAAAAAAGATAACCAATAGGAGTTGATATCATCAAATATAATTCCTTTTGCGTAGTGATAAAAAGGAGAGTTTAATTTTGGATATTGCATAACCAACTCTTTAGCTTTTTCTACTTTACCTAAGTTAAAGTAATAATATGCCTGTATATATTCTGGAGAAGAAGAAATATCACAATGATTTTCAATTTTTCCATAATACAAATTTAAGAGAGGGATTCCACTATCTTTTATTAATATTATTTGCTCTTCTGCTTCAATGGATTCACAAAGTTCTAAAGCTTTCTTTAAACATTCATATGAATTATCATATGAGTCCATGTAGTCCATTTTTGCTGAATAATAGAGGGCAGCTGCCTTATAATAATAACTAGTTAGGTTTTTCTGTATGCCTTCTATATACTTTTTAGCGCTAGTACGGTCATTGTAATATAAGGAAGTACGAATCATTAATTCACTCACACGATTGTAAAGGCTTGTTTTAAAATAACCATCTTCTAGTTGGGATACTTTCTTTAATGCATCATCTTTTCCTGCATAAATGAATTGATAATTTCCGACTAATGCACCAACATATAATTTTGCAACCGATAAAAAAGCCTGTGCTTCCAAAGTTCTAAAAGTTGCATTATTATTGTTTTTTTCCTCTACAATGCTAGTAACATTTTCTTTGCTGCAAATCATTCTGCAATAAAGGTCATAAAGATAGAGCAATTCTTTTAAGTCAGCTGTTGCATCCTCTATTTCTCTTTCAGCAATATTTTTCACTTCATTCATACCATTATTGGTTGCGAAGTACTCTAATGCACACTTAATGTTCCGTTTATTATTCAGGCGAAGGAAATAAAATTTACAGACTTTTGGCTGCTCTTTTTCATCAAATAAAAATTGAATCAGTTCAAACAATGTTTCAAATTTTAATTCATTTTTTCCGTTTAAAAAACGTGAAATCGTAGAAGTGCTTATGTTTAATTTCGCAGCTAAATCTTGGGCTGTAATATCTAAAGCTTTCATTCTTTTTTCAATAAATCCGTACATCGCTACTTATCAAGTCCTTTCAATTAACAAAGCTATACAAGTGCTTATATTCATACATATGAAGAAGCATAATAGCTAGTACATACTGTTCATGCTTTTTTATAAGTTTAACTTTTTCTTTTTGATGAAATAATTGTTCAAAAGGAATTTTCTTTTTGTTGAATATTTCAATTTTCAAATCAATGTTTGATTTTATTAGTCCAATTACACTCATAATAATTTCTTTATCTGTTTTTGAAATCACACGAGTAGAGATAGTTGTAAGGGATATCTTAAACTTCTTCAATTGTCTTAAGTAATGTTCAATTTCCACTTTTCTCTCATCAAGAGAATCTAACTTCTTACCATTCTTTAAGGTTAGAGCTTTTAATATATTAAGTTCAGAATAAGATAAGAAATCTCCCATTGAAGAACTGTTATAAGCCATAATTGAATGTTTAAAGCTTTCTATAGCAATTGAAATATCTCTATCTTTAGAAACAGATGAAGCACATTTTTTTATAAACATACTATAATTATTAAGTAAATCGGCAACAGACTTATCTGAAATATCAAATAGCAATTCTGGCTGTTTACGGATAAAGGGAATCATTTTTTCTACTCCATCTTCATAATTCGTCAAATTTCGACATTAGACTTAACCGATTTTAGAGCAATTAGTTAGTGGTGTCAATTGCATAATATGATATTTCTGTAGTTTCGACTATGCTTATTTTTTACCATTACAAATCTTGTTAATAACAACAAATAAATGGATAATAATGAAGTTTAAAAGGGTGATAAAAGGGATGATTAATAAGTTTTAAAATAACAAGCTCTAAATTAGTAGTAGAACCTAAACTTTAATATGAGTGGAATATGCTACTATATCGCAAATTGTTTTATAATGAAGAAAGCATATATATAAGTGGTTTAGTTAGAATATGGTTTATTCTTATTTTTAAAATACATATGTACAGTATTATCTTCATTAGAGAAGGGGAAATTTAATGAAAACTTATTATAAAGGGACAGATTTTTGGAAAGAGAGCAAACCCGAAGACAAGCGAATTGAATATCCGATGAATGAGAGCGTAGTAAAAGAAGCTGAAGAAATATTAGGTGTGCAGCTTCCAAAATCGTATTTACAGTTGCTTCATCAGCAGAACGGAGGAGAACTAACATATCCCTATTTTGAGTTAGAATTTAAAGATGTAGAAGAAGAAGAGTTGTTCACCAGAAGAGAAGAAATACGTTACATTGAAGGAATTTGTCTTGAGAAAGATGATATAAGCATTATGTCCTCTAAAGAGATGCTTGAAGAAGAGTTTCTTGAAAGGAACGGAATCAGCGTTTTATCAAACGAGTTCGTTGTTTTGTGGTCAGACTACCATCATTGGTTAGTGTTAGACTATCGAACAACAAAGGAAAATCCACCTGTATTGTTTATATTTGAGGACTATTCCGGAAAAGAGATTACGTGGAATTCTAGAAAAGTTGGAGACACATTTGAGGATTTTTCTGCAAAGTTGTTTCGTTTGCCATATGTAGACCCAAAAAAACTGTAGTTATAACTTATTAAAGAATAATAAGTGAAGATATGGAATACCATGTTATAGCAGAAAGGCTAGCACGTATATATTAAAGTGCTAGCCCTTTCTTTATGTTTGTTTGTAACGGACATACTCTCCATTGTGAAACATGTATTCCATGGTCCTGGTTCCGATGTCATTTATGATAATATAATCTTGGTCATATACATCTACAGAGAATGGATATAATTTACCCGGCGTTAAATGAGCATGTTTAGCATTTTCACTTGTGTCTTTAAGTGCTAGGAAATGTGTAGAATTCTCTATTTTCTCTGTAATAACATATCTTTTATCGTCAAACATACAAGTCCTCCTCAAAGTAAGAAATAGTAATTATAGCACCTAAAACTATAAAACTACATTTTGTTTTCTTGTTTCAACTCATAACATTTGATACTTTCGGAATATTTTTATATAGTAAGTATAGGTAGAAATAACAAATAATGCTTCAATTATATATTCTACTATAGAGAACAAACCAATGTAAATAATCTATAAAGGGAGCGGGATAAGTGAATTTACATCTTAATAATGAATTTGAATTAACAGAAGAGCAATTAAAGACATTTGAAATGAAGAGAAAAGAATTGTTTTATTTTATTACTCATGACAGAGTATCGGAAAAAGAGTGGAGAATAATTTTTGGTAGTAACCAGAAAAAACACAAAGGAACTTATTATTTATATGTTCAATGGATAGATGAAATAAGCGAAGAAAAAGCCAATTCTTTTTCCCTTTCTTTTTCAAAAGTATTTTCGAATGAAGACGATAAAGAGGACCAAAAACTTTCATCTATGCTAGATGAAATACAACAGCATGTTTTTGATGGTGACTCTTTAGGTGTAGTTTTAGGGTTAATGGCTGGTTTTATTAAAAAACTTCCTAATGATAAATTAGAAATTGTCCCTGTGTCAGAGCGAAAACCTTTTTCGTATGTGTATGATACAAGTACATCATCACTAGACTCCTTTTCTGAAGATATTCAAAAAAATATAAACCGTACCATGGAAATGGATACAAAGCGTTTCTTTAAGCAAAATGGCTGGGACTTATCGTCATTTGAAGATGAAGATTCGCTGGGTCTTGAATTGTTTGAAGTATGGAGGGAAAATTCAGGTGAGCGTGATTCATTGTGGACAAGAAGCAGTGAATGTCAATACGAACTATTTAGCCCGTTTCATATATTGATGAGCAAGCACTTAGTGAAACATGCAAAGGAACAGTTTAAAAAGAAAGGGAAAGAATGGACGCTTGACGAGCATACTAAAGCAGACATGAGAAAACTTATTACACCATTTTAACTTGTTAGGTCTATGACATCTTTTATAAAGGTGTTATAGACCTTTTCCTTTTTTATTTCCAGCTTTTTTTGTTACTGTAGGAATTATTTATTCGCCAAAAATTAAAGTATTTGGCATTATGCCTGGAACTGTGTGGTTCCCAATGTTTTGTGTGATGCCAGGGTTAATTATAGGTTTTTTCCTAAAATGGCTTATAAAAAAGGGGATGACCAATTAGTCATCCTTTTTTATAATTAATTACTTTTCTAAATAGCAAAAACACTCTTTGGTATGGTCATTTACCATACCGACTGCTTGCATATATGAATAGCAAATAGTTGTACCTACAAATTTAAAACCATTTTTCTTTAATTGTTTGCTCATTTTGTCACTTATTTCTGTGGAAACTGGTACATCTTTAGACGTTTCCCAATGGTTATTAATGGGCTTCCCATCTACGAAACTCCATATGTATTTAGCGAAAGAACCATACTCTTCTTTTATACGTAAGAATGCTTTAGCATTCGACACTACACTGTTAATTTTAAGTTGGTTTCGAACAATACCTTCATCGGCAATTAATGATATGAGCTTATCTTCTGTATAATTAACTATTTTTTCTGCTTCAAAGTTATCAAACACCTTTTTATAATGTTTCCGTTTTTTTAGGATTACCCACCAACTTAAACCAGCTTGGGCTCCTTCTAAACACAACATTTCAAAAAGAAGTCTGTCATCATAAACAGGAACTCCCCATTCTTTATCATGATAATCAATATATAAAGGGTCTTCAGTTACCCATTTACATCTTTTAAGCAATTTCTTCACCTCATGATTTTTATATTGTTAAGAGTAAAACAGAAATATTAGTTTATATTGATAAATTCTTAATATGAAGGATAGTATGTTCTCTTTCGATATCCTTAATTTGCTCATGTAAATCGGTTAAAGAATCTGCTGAAACTTCGAGACTCTGTGTTTCTAAATATTCACTTGTATCAATTCTGTAGTATATCTCATATGTATACATTTTGCGTTTCTCCTTTATATGTGTTCAATCTAGGAATTGGCTTATGCAAAAGGCTATTGATTATGCTGGATAATATATAGTTAATTTTGCTATTATTAGTTTAAGTTTACATTAAAACGTCTAGATATTCCATTGCTTTAAATCTAGCAAAACTAACTTAACAGGAATAGAATTTTTATAGAGGTGGGGAATGATGGAAACAACATGCAACCTAAAGAAAACACAAGTAGTAAAGGAAGTAAAAGAAAGTTTAGAAGGAAAGAAGTTCACTCACAAGGAACACAACTACGCAATACGTAAGTTAAAGCCTTACGAAGATGAAGAATTAGCCACACCCAATTTAGAAAAAATGGAGTTTTCAAGTAAATGGATTGAGCTTTTAATACATACACTCAAAGATAAAGCTGCTTATTCAAAATTCTTTAAAAATATTAAGGAACCTATTAAATATAACTACCGCGAAGCACTGCAAGAAAAAACGTCTGTTGAATTAGCATTTTTAATTAAGGACTTAGGTAAGAATGTATATACAAATTGGTACTATCTAGAGAAAGGTTTTCGTTTACATAAGAAGATTAGCAGCAAACTTCAACATGCAAATATCACCAGCTTTTCATGGATACAAGATAAGCTTTACTATATTTATGTTAAAGGATGCGTATATGCTGTTAGACCGGTTTATACGTATGAAAAAAGCTCAGAAAAAGGTTTTGAGTCCATTACAATAGAAGATGTACCAGAAGAAATTCAAAAGGAAATAGAAGAAATAAGCGGAGGAGCTCCAGTATCAATATACGGTGTCATGTCTAGCTATTATCATTTGCAAAACTTTTTAAAATTTATACATAGGCTTACTGATATTCTTGCCAAAAGACTAAATAATGAAAGTGCTAATTTTACAGGTATTAATAAGTTAAACTACAGAGAATATTATTTAGCACTAAGCCAAGGGAATATTTTGTTGTCTAAAGAACAATGCGAGAAAATTTCTAAGCCTGTTTTAGAAGGTGAAGAATATCAGTATATATTAATGGATAAAAAGAAAGAAATTGAACTATATAACCGAAGGAATGAAGGAATAGAAGTCGTATTTAAAGGTGATTTTATAGAAAGCTTTCCAAGTAAAGGTGTAGTAACGGAAGGATATTTGGCTATAGGCAAAGGAAACAAGCAGCTTACCTCAATTTTAAAGAGTAGCAAATTAAATTCCTTAATTCCTTTAAGGTATCTTTTATTTTCAGGAAAGCTACATCCTATTTATTCGCTTTATGATATGAAAGATATAGGCTTAAATTTATATACCAATGACACCAAACCTTCGTACTATTTAACAGAGGAAGCCATTTTAGAAAAATATGCTGTTGAAATCTCCGAGCTTCCTCTTACAGGGTTTTTGTTGCCTGAGAGCCCATATCAGGATAGTCAGACCCTTTATGATACGAGCAGTTTAACTGGCGACAATGAGCTTGTATTTTACGAAGAGGAAGAATTACAGCAAGTTCAGTCTTTTTATACGTTCTTGGAAAAGCATCTTGCTGATATACCAAAACTATGGGATATTGACTCGTCTAAAGCAAGAAGAATTGGGGTGTGTGGAGAGCAAGCAGTCCTTCGTTTGACATCAGAAGATTACAAAGACACATTGTTTTCTAACATACTGAATAAAGACGAAATTGAGGATAGCCATGTCATTATAAATATTGATGAAATTACCCTCTTTAAAAGGTTATTAATTACACAGGGTAGTAATATTATGACCGCAAGACCGCTAGGGTTAACTAAAGAAGGAAGGGCGGTATTAGAGCTAAGAAAGTACAAGGGAAAAGAAGACGAGATACCAAGCGCTTTTTCACCATTATTGGCTGCTAGTAGGTTACAAAAAGCAGGTAACGAAAGATAGATAAATAAGGTAGGATACAAAAGAAACTTGCTATTCTAAAGTTAAATTTAGAATAGCAAGTTTCTTTTGTATTGTTTGTGAATGGGTTTATATTCTATAAAATCAGTCCGCAGAAGTAGAAGGAGTTAAGGCTGTAGCACATTTCAGATTTAGTTCCATTTAAATATAATGGTAATTGTCTACTGCTTACTTAATACAGACTATTTATATAGAGAAAGAGTATAGGGGGAATAACTATGAAAAGAATTGGACCGAAGGGCTTGAGATGGTTAAAAATCATTCACGTTTTTCTAGTGGTATTATTTTTCGGAGGAATATTAAGCTCATTAGCATTAAATTTACATATTGACTTTACTAAATATGATGAAGCATACCTTGGTTATAAAAGCGTTATCATCATTAGCGATAATATTATTAGATGGGGTGCAGTTGGAACTTTGTTAGTTGGTTTTATTTATGGATTTTTTACAAATTGGGGATTTTTCAAGCATAGATGGGTCGGTGTAAAATTTATTCTTTTTATCATACAAACTGTTGTTGGAATTTTTGTTGTAGATAAGCTGATGGTAGCCAACATGGACATATTAGAAACACAGAAAGAATTAGCCTTAAGCAATCCAAAATTCATTCAGAACCATGCAATAAGACAATATGCTATATATTTTCAAGTGGCAGTTACTATCTTCATTTTTATCATTTCGTTTTTAAAACCTTGGAAAAAGAGAAAACAACAGCTTACACAAAAAGGTTACTAAATAATAATTGCAACAATAGAAGCAAGCGTGTAAAAATATTCAGTTTTACTTCTATTGTTGTTTAGAACAAATAAAATAAAAAATGGGTCTGCAAGACCCATTTTTAAACTATAATAGTCTAATTTTTCTTTACTAATACTGAGCGGTCACTATGATTATAGGTTACATTTAATCCTAAGTTTTCACTTACAAAACGAAGAGGGACAAACGTAGTGTTTTTATTTATCTGTGGCGGAGCATCTATTTTAACATTTTTGCCATTTATTAATGCGTAATCCTTATCGAGGGTTAATACAACAATAGTTTTACCATCTTTTAATGTTATTGTTTTCTCCTTTTGATTCCATGTTACGCCAGTCCCTAATTGTTCACTTACCATACGTATAGGAACCATTGTTCTTCCGTTCTTCAAATAAGGAGGCGCTAATAATTCTTTTATATCTTGTTGAGTATGTACATCAGTGCTACCTAAAAATATTTTAACGTGTTCTTCGTTATAAAGAGGTTTGTATAAAATCTCCTTTTTCTCAAACGCAATTTTATTATCTGGTGTATATAACGTGATTTTTATTTCATTTTTTCCTTTATTTAAATCAGAATCTTTAATGTCTATATCATAGGGATACTGATAAGATTCAGCTATTAATTTTCCGTCAATGCTATAGGTTACCTTTCCGATGTAAGGAACATAAGTCTTAGCCCAAGCCATTAGTTTAACGGGCTCTGTAATTGCTTGTTTATTATAGTTTGTAACATATCTAGGAACAAAAGTTTCTTTTTCGGCAAAACTACCATTTACGACTGAAGAAAGAAAATAATCGTCTTTTATCATATCTTTATAACTTTCGAATACCTTTTTATTGTCCATGATGCTGTAATCCGCTTTCTTTCTTTCTTCGGTACTAGCGTGTATTAATGTGTTCATACTAAAATAGTTAATCGCTTTAACTCTAGGATAGTTCAGCTTTAGACCCTCATACATCATATGCATTTTAGTAATGGCAAAGGTAGACGCATCTTTCATGTCCGCAGCGCTTAAGTGACTTGCTCCATATTCACTTATCATTATTGGTTTTTTATCTGAATACTTTTCATAAACGTAACGAATTTCTTCAATTGGATTTGTGTACTCATTTGGATAATTTTTATCACCGTTTCGATAGTTGTTGCTATAATGATTGACTCCTACCCAGTCTACATAATTATCTCCAGGATAATATTTATCAATTTCATCCTTAGGATTAGCAGCTGGAGACCAAACCATTGCGACATTCGGTGCCTCTTCTTTCATGACTTGTGAAAGTAATCTAAACTTCTCAATATATAATTTAGGATTTCCGGTCCAATTAACCCAATTTCCGTTCATTTCAGATGCAAATCGTATGAAAATAGGAACATTCGAAGCATAAGCATCTTTTGCAAACTGTCTTAAGTATTTGTCGTCGTTTACAGATGATAAACCACCATTTGGTTCCAAAGCCAAGTGAACGGAACCATTAGCAGCCTTTACTTTTTCTACCCACGCAGTAGGAAAAGCATCTCCGTATTTATGATAGGTAAAATAAACAGCGTGTTGTTTCCCGGTTTTTTGGTTAAACTCGTCAAATCGATTTGAATAATCACCAATGGTTTCTTCTTTCTCTATAAATGCTCCAATATAAATGCCATTAGAGGGTTCATATTTTTGAAGTTGATAGTTAGTTGGTTTTTTGTCTGAAGTGATATATAAATTAACAGAACTATTAATGGAATCCGCTATTTTCAACACAGCATAATAGGTGTTCATATCTCCCTTTTTATAATAAACAGCTGCTTCCTTATAATATGTCTCTGCTGCTTTTTGATATTCACCATTTAACTTATAAGATTCAGCGAGTTTTCTTAAATAAGAAGCGTTTAATTCTTGTTCAACTGCATACTGGAATTCAACTATTGCATTTTTATAGTCTTTGGTTGTAAGATAATTCATACCATTTTTATAGTGGCTATACGCATAGTTATTATGATGTGCAAATACGGTTGTTACAGGGACTGTTAGCATACAGCTTATAATAAATATTAATATTTTTTTGAATTGCATTTAACTAGTTACCTCCTTTTTAAAGTTACAAATTGCACTATAAATACCATATACTAAGCAAAACTCAATAATTTATATGAAGATTATTATTATCTAGATTTTGGTTAGGAGTAATAAAGAAGAATAGTTATAAGAACTTAACGGAATAAACGTTCTTTTCGTAATGATAATAAATTTGAATTAGGGTTTAAAGGAAGGTTTTATAAAGGCAAAATTGCACCATATAATTTTTAATTCTAAAAAACGATTAATGATATTTAAGAGGAAACATTTTCGAAGAAAACTTTTTAGTCCCCAATGAAGTCTACGAATTTGGGACTAAATCATTAAGTACAGATAATTCACTTTCATAGTTCGAAGAGAAGAACTACTCTCCAAAAATAACATATGAAATTAATGGAATTGGTTACGTTTTATAGTAATTAATAAGGTAAATAATGAATTCATCAAGGCGAAAGGTATTAGTTTAACACTTGCCTCTAGGGAATGTAATTGAAAACTTTTATATCTTAAATAATTAATTCTGTTTAAATATTAAAATTAACAAGGAATAGAAAATCACAAAAATTTGTTGAGTTATACTAGGCTCATTTGTCCTAGCAAAAAAATAATTTTTTGTTTAAAATAATCTAAATCCAAAATAAATATAAATCCAGAAAAAAAGTTCTAGTTTTTTAATTAAAGATAGTATAGAATAAAAAACGTTCTCATTCTCATACATAATTTTTATATATAAACAGATATGTATTATATTTGAAAATAGGCGAATTAATGAGAAGTACAAAGGAAAATAGGAGGCTATGCATGAAGAAGTTTGTTAAACAAATAACTTTAAGTAGTTTTCTTATATCAGCACTGTTGCCAGTTAACCTAGCAGTCGCTGAGAACAAGACCACTACTAATTTGGACCCGCCGAGCATTAATCAACAAACAAGTGTTTCGGAATTCCCAAAACAACGTCAAAAGCAAAAAACAGAGCTATTAGGAAAAAGAACAGAAAACCAAAAAGAGTTTCTGAATCCTGATGGTACCATTACACAGGAATTGTATCTAAATCCAGTACACTGGAAAAGTAAAAATGGAAAGTGGAAGGAAATAAATAATAACTTAGTTGATGAAAAAAACGGAAGTGAAAACTACTTCAAAAATAAGTCTAATTCTTATGAAATTAGATTTAATAAAAATACTAAGAAAAAGGCTTTATTTAAGCTAAAAGAAGATGGGCATACAATTGAGATGTCAATTGATGATGCAAACCGCAGCAAATTAAGAAAGCAAAACAATGAATTAACGTATAACGGTATTCTACCAAATCTTAATATGGATTATATAGTTACTGCCAATGGTGTGAAAGAGAATATTATTTTAAATAATGAGCAGGCACCATCTGAAATTAACTATGCTATTAAAACCGATTTGGACTTAAAACAAGAAAATGGTTCTGTTCTATTTATAGATAAAGAAAAAAAAGAGATTTTTCGTACAGAGCCATTTTTTGCTTATGACCAAAAGGATGCACTAACTAGAAATATAGATTTGTTAATTAATAAGAAAGAGGAAGGTATTTGGAACCTTAAAGTTAAATTGGATAAAAAATGGCTAACGGATAAATCACGTTCATTTCCCGTTGTAATAGACCCCTCTATTACATATCAACATACGAAAGATACTGTACAAGATACATTCGCTTATGAAGGACAACCTACCACTTCTTATCAAGATTTATCATATATAAGAGCAGGTAATAATGGATACGGTAAGTCACGCAGCTATCTTCAATTTGCACTTCCTGAATTATATCCAAGTTCAGAATTAATTAGTGCAAGAATGGAATTAAGCCATTTTGGAAATAACCCAGGTAGCTCACTTCAAATCCAGCAAGTTAAAAGTTCTTGGAAACCAGAGCAGGTAACTTGGAATAATCAACCTACGGTTGAAACATCTGCAATCTCAGAATCATCCGGAATTCAGGAGCCTCAATCTTTTTACATGACACAATTAGTTAAAGATTGGTATGCAGGAAAAACACCTAATTATGGTGTCATGGTAAGAGCAAAAAATGAAAGTGATACAAAACAAGAGTTCCTTGCTAGTGAGAATTTGGACCCACTTAAAACGCCAAAGATTGTGTTAACGTATAAAATTAATCCTATTGGTGGAGAGTCTTCTTGGACATATGACAATGACACAAATCTTGTTAATGGAAATTTGTATTTTGAAGAAACAGATACAAGTTTAGACGGTCGAGGCATTCCCATAAATGTAGGACGTGTTTATAACTCTTTATTAAAAGACCAAGTTAGTGAATTAGGTAGAGGGTGGATGTCTAATTTATCTGATAAATTATATTATCAGGACCCAGAAAATAGCAAAGTGGTTCGATATCGTGAGTCAGATGGTACAAACTATTACTTCACAAAAATAAGTGGAGTATGGAAAGCTTCCAATTTAGATATGGACCTAACGTATGATAGTTCAAAACAAACGTTTTCTATGATAGATAACGAACAAACAGTTTGTGAGTATGATAATAATGGTGATTTAATTTCCATTCAGGATTCAAACAACAATAAAACTGTGTTCACCAGAGAAAACGGACTCGTAACCAAAATTACAGATGCAAGTAATAGGTTTGTAAACCTTATATACAATGATGGGTTACTAAGTGAAATTAATGGAAATGAAATTAATACTGTGAAATATTATTATGATAGTCAAAAACAATTGGTTGATGTACAAACCATGGGTCAAAATGGAAGTATACTTAATAAAGTTCATTATGGCTATGATGAAAATAACCGAATAAACATAGTACAAGATAATGCTGATAATAAAACAGACATTCATTATGACTCTTCTGGTCGCGTTATGGAAAATATTCAGCATACTATTCAAAACAATATTAACAAAGAATTAAAGCTTAGTTATGAATATGGTACAAACTTTGTTATTAAAACCAATCCTAAAGGCATTAAAACAAAATATCATTTTAATGATTTAGGAAATACTACAATGATAGAGGATGACTATAACCCGGTCACAAACACTTCTTACAGCCAAACAAAGTGGATATGGGACCAAAATAATATGGTATCAAAAGTAACAGACCCAAGAGGAAACAGCGTTCTGTATACTTATGATGAAAAAAACAACGTAACTTCAACTGAGGATTCAAAAGGCTATAGCCAAATTATGAAATATGACAATAAGAATAATTTGACACAAGCAACAGGATTTGGTGGAGAAACCTTTAAAAAATATTACGATAAAAATAAAAATGTAACAGATGACGTAGACCCTTCTTCGACATCCTCACTTTATGACTATGATAGTTTTGGAAATTTGTTATCAGAAACAAAAGCAATCAGTATTTCAAACAACTTAGTGCAGAATAGCGGATTTGAGAAGTGGAACGGATATCCAGACTACTGGGTCCCAACATCCGGACAAAATGGAACAATTTCTAGAAGTGACGTTAAAAAGAACGGGAATTACAGTGTAAAAATTTCTTCAATTAATTCCGGACAATTAGCTTCTATTACATCAGAGTATATTCCAATTGGCAGCGAAAAGACGTATAGTTTTGCTTACCAAGCAAAGTTATCGTCACTAAGTTCAAATGGAAAGTTAACTGGTTCAATTAAGTGGTATGCTCAAGATTACAGTACATTAATCGGAGAAACTAAGCTAGATGATGTGATGGAAAGTAGTGATTGGACGAAAAGAAGTAAAGAATTTAATAGTCCAGAAAATGCCTCCTTTGCAAGAATAGTATTCAATTCCAAAGAAATGGACGCTTATATTGATAATGTGCAAATGGAAGAGGGCTCGTTTATTAATGCTTATACGTACTTGTTAAATGGTGATTTTGAAACAGACAAGGACCAAAACGGAAATCCTGATAACTTTGGAACTATAGCTTCTATAGAGCCAAATGATGGAGTTGATAAGACGGTTTTCAAAAATGGTAAGCAGTCACTTTTAATTAATGGAAATGATAATGATAAATATTATATTCAACCAGTGAACTATGCTGGTAAAAAAGGCTCTAGCTTAATTCTTTCTGGATTTGCAAAAACTCAAAATGTATCTTCAACAGGTGGACCAATTGAAGCAGAATTGGAGATTGAGTACAATGATGGAACCAAAGAATATCACTCTTTGGCTTTTCCTAAAGAAACATCTGATTGGAGATACCAAGAAAAAGAAATTAAAGCGAAAGACGATTATAAACGTTTCACAATTAGAACTAGAGTTAAAAATCAGCAAGGAAAAGTATGGTTTGATGATATTGCTGTTCGCCTAAACTCTATTAAACAAGCAACTATAAGTGATTATAATTTATCGCCAAACTCATCTTTTGAATACTTAGATAGCAATGGGAAAGTTGCAAATTGGTCAATATCATCAGGTGCAACGGCACCCTATTATGATGTTTATCAAGGTGAAGATGCATTTGTCGGTGAACGTTCTTTTAGAATTCAACCAAAAGGTAGTTACGCAGCTTTGACTACTGATTATTTGGAGGCAAGAAAAGCGAATACTGATTATAGTGCAACCATTGTTGCTAAAACAGAAGATGTAACGAATTTAGGAGCTTATTTAAAGATTCGTGCTTATGATGCTAATAATAATGTTATTGGAGACAAGACTTCAAAAATTATTAATCATAATGGAGACTGGAAAAGATATTTTGTTAGTTTAAAGCGAGATGAGTTTCCTTCCGCAGTAAAATTGAAGGCTATGGTAGAATTTCCTTCTGGAGCAAATGGTAGTTATATGTTTGATGCAGTAAGATTCCAAGAAAATAACCTGTTATCAACATATGAATACGATTCAAAAGGAAACTATATGATTAAGGAAGTAGACGAAGAGGGAACACCTATAGTTTACGATATAGACAACAAAGGACAGATAAAAAGTATTCAATACCCTAATCCAAATACAAGTAGCCATTTTGAATATGATGAACTGGGGCGTATAAATAAATCTTATGATTCCTCCAATTTAAGAACGGAAATGGAATATGACAATGCAGGTAATGTAAAAACTATTAATTATTATAACCATTTAAATAATACTCTTTTATCAAGTTACAAAAATGAATATACTTCATTTGGAGAGCTTTTAAAAAGTACTAACCCTTTAAATCAAGTAACAACTTATCAATATGATGAATTAGGACAAGTTACAAACCTAAAGAATCCAAATGGAAAAGAAATTAATTACGAATACGACAATGTAGGTAATTTAAAAAGGCTATCTTATGTAGGTGACCCAACAATATGGGACTATGAATATGACAAGTCAGGAAATATAACAAAAGTCTCTAAAAATGGTGATGTAGTCAGAACATACAGCTTTGATTCTCAACTAGACCAATTAAATGGTATTACCTATCCTTCTATTTCTGGTAAACAGCATTCGATGACATTCGGTTATAACTCAAGAGGTGAAATTACTAGTTACCGTTTTTCACCACAACAAAAGTCTGTATTGTTTGGATTTGATAATGCTGGAGAAGCCATTGAAATGACTGGAGTCAATGGACAATCATCAAAAGTTATTTTTGACGAATCTGACCGCCTTCAAAAAGTAGAATCATCTCTAGGAAACAATACGTTTAAAACATATTATGAATATGATAATGTTGGACAGGCAACAAAGATGATTATTGAGGGAGCAGATGGTAAATCCATTGAACGAGAAGAAACAATCTATGATAAGCAAGGTAATATTACAGAAACTAGATATTTAGACGGAAGTAAACAAACTTACGTTTATGATAGTGCTAATCGCCTAACTGAAGAAAATTATTATAGTACAAGCGGTCAAAAAACAAAAACGATTTCTTATGAATATGATGTGATGGGAAATCGTACTAAAAAAATAGAAGATGGAGTCACTACGACATACACATACGATAAGGCTAACCGTGTCCAAAACATAAATGGTACAAGTTATGAATACGATGCGAATGGTAATTTAATTAAAGATGCTAATAAAATACACAGTTATAACGGAAACGATGAGTTAACAACATTAAAATCAACTAATGGTGATACTATTGCATCTTATGAGTATGATGAAAATGGAAAACGAACAAAGAAAGTTACTCCCGAAAAAACAGAGTATTATTACTATCTAGGAAATGATTTAACTTATATTAATGATGAAAATAATAATATTAAGTATGAGTTTACTAGAGACGCACAAGGTAATCTATTTACATTTACAGATTACACTGCTTCAACTCCTAAGCTTTATTATTATCAACTAAATAGCAGTGGGGATGTAGTAGGTCTAAGAGATGAGCAAGGCAATTCTGTTGTAACGTATAAGTACGATTCATTTGGCAGAATTACTCAATCTACAGGTAACGTAGTACTTGGAAATGGGAAATTATTAAAAGAAGAGAACCCTTTCCGTTATTCATCATATGTTTACGATGAAGAAAATAAGTACTACTATTTAAAAAATCGTTATTACGATGCAGATACAGGTCGTTTTATTACAGAAGACCCTATAGAATCTGAAAATTTATATACTTATGCTGACAATAATCCTTTAAAATTCTACGACGATGATGGCAATAAATCTAAAAAGAAAAACAAGAAAAAGCGTCAAAAGGCAAAAAAAATAATAAAACAAGGTGTAGTATTAGTTGGAGATTTTATTGGTGTAAATGACGCTGTTAACTGTGTGAAAAGCCCTGGTTGGAAAAGTTGCGGAAAAGCTGTTATCAATATTACCCCTGTTGGCAAAGTAAATAAGGCTTATAAAGCGGGAAAAGCAGGAGTAAAACTCTTAAAGACAGCAAGAAAGAAAATCGAAGATACTTGTCATTGTTTTACTGCTGGAACTAAAGTATTAACCGATAAAGGTGAGAAAAAGATAGAAGATGTTAAGTATGGAGATAAAGTATTATCTAAAGATGATGATACTGGAGATGTAGCATATAAGTCAGTAGTTGGTTTGTTTCAAAAATATGTAGGTGTTACTTATAACATTTATGTAGGTAAAGAAATTATAACAACAACAGGGGAACATCCATTTTGGGTAAAAGAAAGCCATAAGTGGGTTAAAGCTAAAGATTTACAAAAAGGAGACCTTTTAACTACTAATAACAGTAAAGTTATTAGAATTAATAAAATCATAATTAAGAACAAAACACATAAAGTATATAATTTTATGGTTGAGGGATATCACAATTATTATGTAAGTAACCTTGGTATATGGACTCACAACAAAAAAAATTGTAATATAGACTTGGATATTGTAAGTAGGAAAATTATTGCACAAGTTCCTAATCACCAAATGATAAAACCACCAAGGAGAGGATTAGCTCCTATATCTAAAATTGATAATAAGCAAATTGAAATTCATCATTTAGACCAAAATCCTACAGGTCCCTTTTTAGAGATGCATTTTACTTATCATAGGGGAAAAGGCTACGATAAAATAAATCACCCAAATAAGGGTCAGCCATCTCGAATAAATAGAAATGAATGGAATAGACAAAAGACGGACTATTGGGAAAAACAATGGGATAGTGGTAGATGGGATTAATTAAATTATTGGAGGAAAATAATGATTCAGAGTGCAAAAAAACTAATAGAAAAAGCTAAATTGAAAAATAATACTGGTAAAGTAGAAACTCTTGAAAATATAGAGAGAATGGAAGAAATGTTACAAATAACATTTCCTCATCCATTGAAAGAAATATACTTGAGTTTACCAATTGTAAATGTAATGACAGCCTATAATGAAGCAGTAGAAAAGTCAGATTGGAAATATTATCTAATGAGCTGGATGGACTGTGAAGGTATAATTAGTGAAATGACAGAAACAGAAACTGGAACTGAAATGGGTCAAAAAGGATTTTTAGCGATTGGCATGGACGTCTTAGGAGGAGGAGATTATTTCTATATTAATTTAAAAGACAAAGAATTACCTTTATATCAGTGTTTTCATGACGATATGTCATTAGAACGAATGGCTTCATCTTTAAATGAGGTATTTGAAAAAGCTAGTGTTGAATAAGGTGTAATTTCATATTTTATATTTTGACCAACAGATTATATTCTATATCTTTCAAAAACAGCAAGAAACTTACTGGAGTTTCTTGCTGTTTTTGAAAATTTAATTTTTTTACTTATTGATGTTAATGAAACCGTTTGTTCTGACCTTAATGCAACAAGAACTGTCTTAGCTCAAAGTTTTATTAAGTAGCCTAAAGAAAAAGACCGGTTGTATCGTATCACAAATAAAGTAGAACATTAAAACGGGTCAATAACATATACTAAAACTACTAAAAAAAGGTAGAACAGTTGATGTGACATACAATTCAAAAGGATATCCTGATTTTTCACCTTTTAGCGCTAACAGTGTTGAAATAAAATTCACCGTCAGAAGAAGTACAGATTCTAGGTTGGCAAACAAAGCTGCTGGATATAAAGAGACACCTGCTGACCATACTTGGCATCATGTAGAGGATATGAAAACAATGCAACTAGTTCAAAGAGATGTTCACGAGGCTTTTCCTCATACTGGTGGACACTCATTAAATAGTAAAAGTGCAACTTCTAAAGATGATATAAAAAAATTCGAACAGATTATAGAATATAAGTTCCCGGAAGACTATACAAAATTTTTATTAAAACATAATGGCGGGGTACCGAAAAAAACAGATTTTAACTATGAAGGAGTCGATGGAGAAGAATCTTCAATTGTTCAGCTTTTTTTATCATTGGGTGACCAACACAGTGGAAATATTAAGCAAGATTATAGCTATTTCCTCCGTGAAGGTAGAATACCAGAGGGAATTGTGCCAATAGCTTATGACCCATTCGGTAATCTAATATGTTTATCCTTAATGGAAGAAACCTACAATCTGATATGGTTTTGGGACCATGAATTGGAAGAAGAAGAGGATAATCTCTTTTTTGTTGCAAAAACCTTTAATGATTTCATAAAAATGTTATATATCGGAGAATAAATAAAGGTTCTTAGACTAAAGATTTAGATTCTTATAGGAGTTCAGACTACATAGTTTCTTATAAAATCGTTAAAGGATTTAAATGAAGAGCTGGTCCACTCTCACAGAAATTATATTGCGGCAGATTCCAATCATAAAGGAGATTCGGGTAAAACATTAAGACTTAAATTAGAGGTGAGATTATTGTATCTTGATGATATGCAATCAAAAAAGCTGGTAGAACTGGGGTTTGAAAGAAGATTTTACAAAGATGAAGTTGCACCGTTTGATATTTATTTATACAAGAATGATGAATGGTGTCTAGGTGGAAATATCTATAAAGAATCTTTGTTGGCACCCAAAGAAGTATACGAAAGAGGTGCTAGATTATTAAGTACTGATGATTTAGTTTCTTGGTTTGAAGAGAATAATTATTCTTTTGAACTGACCTATGCAGTTCAAGGTATTGGATACAAAATACTAGTAACTAATAAAATTAAGAATGAAACCTTTAAAGCAAAAGGAACCAATATAACTTTTGCGTTAGGTAATGTTCTCGAAAAAATATTAAAGAAAAAATAAAATGAACTGTAAAAGAGAACTCTCAATTAATAGAGTTCTCTTTTTTAGTTAATATTTAGATTATTAGTTATTGTGAAATTTCACGTAAGAAATATTAGCGTTATAATTAGTAATGATAAATAAACCTTATCTTTACTAAAATTAGAAGATATTCAATTCATATGTCCTTCAAAATCTTGTCGTTTGTTTAATTTGGTAAATATATATACATATATTGTTTCGCTCGTTAATTGGTAAAAGAGAAAGAAACAAGGCTGATTTCTTTCTCTTTTAAGTTGATTAATATTCCAAAAGGGAATTAATCTTCTAAACTTTTCAAATATTCCTTAAATTCTTCATCATTAATGTATGGTTTTTGAAATTTAAATTTATAATATTTCTTTTTTTTATCTTGTACAGTATAAACATTTATTGAGGGTGTTAATGTTTTCAGTTGAATGGTATCTTGATAGGGTAATTTTTCTGTACCAGGAAGATAATCATTTTCAAGGAAAGGATTAGGCGGACATTCTACATACAGTTCAATATCAGTTCTTAAACCATGTTTACTATACTTTTTCACTTTAACTTCGCCATTATGACATTTTTCATATGTATAAAAGGTTATTTTTTTATTTAGGAAATTAATATGGTAAGAATCATAAACTTCATCTTCCTTTTTTTCGGTTGTGTTATTAACTACCAAAAAGAAAGTGATTAAAATTAGCAAAGTTGAAAGTGTGACTAAAATTAATTTCTTTTTCAAATTTAGATAGACCTCATTTCTTATAAAATTAAAATTGTTACAGATTTAATCATGCAAATAGGTCCTTTCTTTAAAATTGTTTAGGTCCTATTAAATACTAAAAACTATATTTTATAAGTTTTTATTGAATTTCTTCGTAATAATATTTTTTACCGTTATTTATACTATAAACTTTAATGTTTTGATTCATATCTTTTATTTTAATGGTGGTATAAATGTTCTCCTCTAAGAATGGGCAGGTATCAGGGTAACTAACTTTAGTTTCTATAGAGGTAGTTTGTAATGTTTTTTTTAGATTGATGATGTTTAGCCTTGCTCCACCGCAACTAGCATTATTAGTTATAGTTATTGTTTTATCTTTTTTATTTAGAGTGTAAGTTCCGCCGGAATCTGGATTTAAGGAGCCGCGAGAAACATCTACTATTTTATATTGCTGGCTAGTATCCTGTTTTATAAAGAACTGATAGAAAAATAATAACAATACAATTAATAGAATTATTTCAGTGATAACTAGGTACTTAACTTTCAAATGCTTAACTCCTTTCTAATTGAATCAGTTTCTATTTTTTGGATATTTTATCACCTTTGTTTAGTATGTAAATAAAAAGCCTACATTAAAAGATTAATAGTTTCGTTCTTGTGGAGAAAATTAAAGATAACATTATAAGCAATTCAAAAAATATTTGTCTTAAGGTAAAATTAAAACAAGCTTACAAAGGGAAATAAATTTGTTTTTTGTTTTAGTCATTATGATTTAAAAATAATAAGGGGGAAACTGACATGACAAAAGGAAATAACATCAATAATAAAGAAGAGTTGTCACTAGAACAATGTGAAGAATTACTCAAATTATTGGGAGACCGTTTTGAGAAAAACATGAACCGTCATAAAGGTCTTGAATGGGCTAAAGTTCAAGCGAAGTTAGAAGCCAACACTGAAAAACTGTGGTCTCTCAATGAAATGGAAATAACCGGCGGTGAACCGGATGTTATTGGTTATGATAAAGAGAAGGACGAATACATTTTTTATGATTGTTCAGCGGAAAGTCCTAAAGGACGCAGAAGTGTTTGTTACGACCGTAAAGCGTTAGAATCAAGAAAAAAACATAAACCAGAAAATAACGCTATTGATATGGCAACTGCCATGGGCATTGAACTTTTAACGGAAGAACAGTACCGGTCGTTGCAGAAACTTGAAAATTTTGATAAGAAAACGTCGAGTTGGGTACAAACGCCCCCTGATATTAGAGAACTTGGTGGAGCCCTTTTTTGCGATTGTCGCTACGGTCACATCTTCGTGTACCACAATGGAGCAGAATCCTACTATGCTGCCAGGGGTTTCCGTGGCTCGCTAAGGGTCTAAATTTCACACAGGAAGCTAATTTTGATATGAGCACAAATCACTTAGGGAAGGCTTTAAAATCTTTCTTCAACTATTGAAATCATTAGTTGAATTAGACAAAAACAAATTATAAAAACGCTTGATTTTTTATTCAAGCGTTTTTGTATGTTATTAATTGTGTTAATGCTGTTGTATTTTGACATGAAATTCAAGCTGTTATTTAACATTTTTCCCCCGTTATCTGAACTACTTATTCAAAAAATTAGTCTCTAAAATATTTATTTTTCTACTTTCATACTTTGTGTAAAAAAATTAAAATTTCCCCAAGACCTATTAAGCTATTCATTTTGAAGATTTTTCTAGATAAACATACTGGGACACTATTGACTCTAAGTGAGCAAACTTGTTTATTTTGTTGTCAATTTGATTGGTAGGTTGTCTGTCATCATAAGCGCTTAAATGTTTTATAATGTCTGTAAATGTTT
>Ga0209795_10000764_pt1 | contig 22871 bp, 12 predicted proteins | sample AgamicOrMarz_FD_187166 | JGI IMG/M metagenome (GOLD analysis project Ga0209795, IMG submission 187166) | Agave microbial communities from Guanajuato, Mexico - Or.Ma.rz (SPAdes) (version 2) | ecosystem: Host-associated > Plants > Phyllosphere > Phylloplane/Leaf | place: Guanajuato, Mexico...
TGAATGTACAAGAAGGCGACATTGTTCAAAAGGGCGAAATTCTTGCGCAATTAGATCCAACCCGTTTTGCGTCTAATGTGGGTGAATCTCGATCTTTACTGATCTCTGCTCAGGCAACAGCAGCGCGTTTGCGTGCGGAAGTTAATGGTACGCCATTGGTTTTTCCCGACATTGTGATGAAAGAACCAAAACTTGTACATGAAGAAACGGCTCTATATGTATCTCGTAGAGCCAATCTAGAACAATCACTCGCAGGTTTTAAGCAAGCTTTACAACTGGTGCAACAAGAACTGGCAATGACGGAACCGTTAGTGGCTAAAGGTGCGGCAAGTGAAGTTGAAGTTTTACGTTTACGTCGTGAAGCAAATGATTTGCAAAACAAAATGAATGATGCGCAGAACCAATATTATGTGCAGGCCCGTGAAGAGCTCTCTAAAGCGAATACGGATAGTGAAACACAACAACAAGTTGTACTTGGTCGTAGTGACAGTTTAGATCGTGCAGTGTTTAAAGCACCGGTACGTGGTGTTGTCAAAGAAATTGCGGTTACTACGCATGGTGGTGTTATTCCGCAAAACGGTAAATTGATGACCATTGTACCGATTGATGAGCAGCTGCTTATTGAAGCACGTATTTTACCGCGTGACATTGCCTTTATTCGTCCGGGACAAGAAGCACTGGTTAAGATTACTGCCTATGACTACTCAATTTATGGTGGTTTAAAAGGTAAGGTTACGGTTATTTCACCAGACACGATTCGTGATGAAGTGAAACAAGACCAATTCTATTATCGTGTTTATATCCGCACTGATTCTGACAAGCTTTATAATAAAGAAGGTAAGGCTTTTGGTATTACACCGGGTATGGTGGCAACAGTAGATATTCGTACGGGTGAAAAAACCGTACTGGATTACTTACTTAAACCGTTTAATAAAGCGAAAGAAGCATTAAGAGAAAGATAAATAAATATATAACTATATAGCTTTTAAATGCTTAAAAGCTATATAGTTATTAATAAGGATAATATCTTGTTTTAAATATGTGGTTTTTATTGTTTGTGCTTTAAAACATAAAAAAATTAAAAGCATATTTATATTTTAATATGATCATAATTCTTTGAAAAATAATAATTAATAATTTTGGTTTTATTTCGGTTAATAAATAAACTTATTTTTACTGTTTTTTTTGTGATGCAATTCATGTTTATAATTAGTTTTTGCGTTGAGGTTGACCTTTGTTTTATCTAATTTATCCCTTAATTTGGGCTCTTCTTATTTAATAAAATTTAAGAGCTCTAAATTGGATTGGTTTAATTAAATAATCCTACGAAGGGGAAGAAATATGTCTGAGATAAGGGTGGTTTCTAAGGAGAGTCATGAAACCTTAGAAACTACGACAAAGGATACAGTCTCTCTTTCTGAAGCATCAGTTATTTTAATAAAAGTAAATAAAGATGATGTTTCTGAAATTAGACAAGACGGTAGAAATGCAGTTATTACTTTAAAAAATGGTGAACAAATAGTAATAGTTGATTTCTTTAATGATAGTAATTATTCAACAGATAATAGTTTAGTTTTCGAAGATGATAATCATAAGTTATTGTGGGTACAGTTTACTGATAATAATGGCGTATTATTAGAACATATTACTTATAGTTATCTTGATAGTATTGAACCACTACTTTATCACGACGGTGCTGCATCTCCATGGGCATGGTTATCTGTACCGCTAACCGCAGCCGGAATTTTGTGGTGGGCTCATAATAGCGATGATAAAACAGATGACACAAAACAAAAAGATACGACTGCTCCAGATGCTCCAATTATAGATTTAATTAACGGCAAAGATCCGATTACAGGTACAGCAGAACCCGGTTCAACAGTAACAGTCACGTTCCCGGATGGCACAACAGCAACAGTTGTGGCGGGTGCAGATGGCAGCTGGACAGTACCGAACCCTGGTCTTGAAGATGGTGATGAAGTTAAAGCAACGGCAACAGATCCGGCAGGTAACATTTCACCTCCGGCAACGCAAATTGTTGATGCCATCGCACCGGCAGCGCCAGAGATTGATCCAATCAATGGTACAGATCCGATTACAGGTACAGCAGAACCCGGTTCAACAGTAACAGTCACGTTCCCGGATGGTACAACAGCAACAGTTGTGGCGGGTACAGATGGCAGTTGGACAGTACCGAACCCTGGTCTTGAAGATGGTGATGAAGTTAAAGCAACGGCAACAGATCCGGCAGGTAACACATCACCACCGGCAACTGAGATTGTTGATGCCATCGCACCGGCAGCGCCAGAGATTGATCCAATCAATGGTACAGACCCGATTACAGGTACGGCAGAACCCGGTTCAACAGTAACAGTCACGTTCCCTGATGGCACAACAGCAACAGTTGTGGCGGGTACAGATGGCAGTTGGACAGTACCGAACCCGGGTCTTAACGATGGTGATGAAGTTAAGGCAACGGCAACAGATCCGGCAGGTAACACATCACCACCGGCAACTGAGATTGTTGATGCTATCGCACCGGCAGTGCCAGAGATTGATCCAATCAATGGTACAGACCCGATTACAGGTACGGCAGACCCCGGTTCAACAGTAACAGTCACGTTCCCGGATGGCACAACAGCAACAGTTGTGGCGGGTACAGATGGCAGCTGGACAGTACCGAACCCTGGTCTTGAAGATGGCGATGAAGTTAAAGCAACGGCAACAGATCCGGCAGGTAACATTTCACCTCCGGCAACGCAAATTGTTGATGCCATCGCACCGGCAGCGCCAGAGATTGATCCAATCAATGGTACAGATCCGATTACAGGTACAGCAGAACCCGGTTCAACAGTAACAGTCACGTTCCCGGATGGTACAACAGCAACAGTTGTGGCGGGTACAGATGGCAGTTGGACAGTACCGAACCCTGGTCTTGAAGATGGCGATGAAGTTAAGGCAACGGCAACAGATCCGGCAGGTAACACCTCACCACCGGCAACTGAGATTGTTGATGCTATCGCACCGGCAGTGCCAGAGATTGATCCAATCAATGGTACAGACCCGATTACAGGTACGGCAGAACCCGGTTCAACAGTAACAGTCACGTTCCCGGATGGTACAACAGCAACAGTTGTGGCGGGTACAGATGGTAGCTGGACAGTACCGAACCCTGGTCTTGAAGATGGCGATGAAGTTAAGGCAACAGCAACTGATCCGGCAGGTAACACATCACCACCGGCAACTGAGATTGTTGATGCCATCGCACCGGCAGCGCCAGAGATTGATCCAATCAATGGTACAGACCCGATTACAGGTACGGCAGAACCCGGTTCAACAGTAACAGTCACGTTCCCGGATGGCACCACAGCAACAGTAGTTGCAGGCACAGATGGCAGCTGGACAGTACCGAACCCGGGTCTTGAAGATGGCGATGAAGTTAAGGCAACGGCAACAGATCCGGCAGGTAACACATCACCACCGGCAACTGAGATTGTTGATGCCATCGCACCGGCAGCGCCAGAGATTGATCCAATCAATGGTACAGACCCGATTACAGGTACGGCAGAACCCGGTTCAACAGTAACAGTCACGTTCCCGGATGGTACAACAGCAACAGTTGTGGCGGGTACAGATGGCAGTTGGACAGTACCGAACCCTGGTCTTGAAGATGGCGATGAAGTTAAGGCAACGGCAACAGATCCGGCAGGTAACACATCACCACCGGCAACTGAGATTGTTGATGCTGTAGCACCAACTGTAACGTTTGATGAATTATCTAGTCATGATAATACACCTACATTAACTGGTACCGTAGATGATCCTACGGCCAAAGTGATTGTAACTGTAGATGGTGTAGAGTACACAGCCGTAAATAACGGTGATGGAACATGGACACTAGCAGATAACACCCTACCAGCCTTAAACGACGGATCACATACAATCCTTGTGACTGCTACTGATGCTGCGGGTAATGAAGGCTCTGCAACAGGTACGTTAATTATTATCGGTGAATCTGACAGCGACTCTGACTCTGATAGCGACAGCGACTCTGACAGCGACAGTGACTCTGATAGCGACAGTGACTCTGACTCTGACAGCGATTCGGACTCTGACAGCGACTCTGACAGCGACAGTGACTCAGACTCTGACAGCGATTCGGACTCTGATTCCGACAGCGACTCTGATAGCGACAGCGACAGTGACTCTGATTCTGACAGTGACTCTGATTCTGACAGCGACTCTGATTCTGACAGCGACTCTGACTCTGATAGCGACAGCGACTCTGATTCCGACAGTGACTCTGATAGCGACAGTGACTCTGATTCTGACAGCGATTCAGACTCTGATAGCGACAGTGACTCGGACAGCGACTCAGACTCGGACAGCGACTCTGACTCTGACAGCGATTCGGACTCTGACAGCGACTCAGACTCTGACAGCGACTCAGACTCTGATAGCGACTCTGATTCTGACAGTGACTCGGACTCTGACAGCGATTCGGACTCTGACAGCGATTCGGACTCTGACAGCGACTCTGATTCTGACAGCGACTCTGATTCTGACAGCGACTCAGACTCTGATAGCGACTCTGACTCTGACAGCGACTCTGATTCTGACAGTGACTCGGACTCTGACAGCGATTCGGACTCTGACAGCGATTCGGACTCTGACAGCGACTCTGATTCTGACAGCGACTCTGATTCTGACAGCGACTCTGATTCTGACAGCGACTCAGACTCTGATAGCGACTCTGACTCTGACAGCGATTCGGACTCTGACAGCGACTCTGATTCTGACAGCGACTCTGATTCTGACAGCGACTCAGACTCTGATAGCGACTCTGACTCTGACAGCGATTCTGATTCCGACAGTGACTCAGACTCTGACAGTGACTCTGATTCTGACAGTGACTCTGATTCTGACAGCGACTCTGATTCTGACAGCGACTCTGACTCTGATAGCGACAGCGACTCTGATTCCGACAGTGACTCTGATAGCGACAGTGACTCTGATTCTGACAGCGATTCAGACTCTGATAGCGACAGTGACTCGGACAGCGACTCAGACTCGGACAGCGACTCTGACTCTGACAGCGATTCGGACTCTGACAGCGACTCAGACTCTGACAGCGACTCAGACTCTGATAGCGACTCTGATTCTGACAGTGACTCGGACTCTGACAGCGATTCGGACTCTGACAGCGATTCGGACTCTGACAGCGACTCTGATTCTGACAGCGACTCTGATTCTGACAGCGACTCAGACTCTGATAGCGACTCTGACTCTGACAGCGACTCTGATTCTGACAGTGACTCGGACTCTGACAGCGATTCGGACTCTGACAGCGATTCGGACTCTGACAGCGACTCTGATTCTGACAGCGACTCTGATTCTGACAGCGACTCTGATTCTGACAGCGACTCAGACTCTGATAGCGACTCTGACTCTGACAGCGATTCGGACTCTGACAGCGACTCTGATTCTGACAGCGACTCTGATTCTGACAGCGACTCAGACTCTGATAGCGACTCTGACTCTGACAGCGATTCTGATTCCGACAGTGACTCAGACTCTGACAGTGACTCTGATTCTGACAGTGACTCGGATTCCGACAGCGACTCGGATTCGGACTCTGACAGCGACTCGGATTCCGACAGCGACTCAGACTCTGACAGTGACTCTGATTCTGACAGCGACTCTGATTCTGACAGCGATTCAGACTCTGACAGCGACTCTGATTCTGACAGCGATTCAGACTCTGACAGCGACTCGGATTCTGACAGTGACTCTGATTCTGACAGCGACTCGGACTCTGACAGCGATTCTGATTCTGACAGTGACTCTGATTCTGACAGCGACTCGGACTCTGACAGCGATTCTGATTCTGACAGTGACTCTGACTCTGATAGTGACTCTGATTCTGACAGTGACTCTGATAGCGACAGCGACTCTGATTCTGACAGCGATTCGGACTCTGACAGCGACAGCGACTCTGATAGCGACAGCGACTCTGATAGTGACAGCGATTCGGACTCTGACAGCGATTCAGACTCTGACAGCGACTCTGATTCCGACAGTGACTCAGACTCTGATTCCGACAGCGACTCAGACTCTGACAGCGACTCGGACTCTGACAGCGACTCAGACTCTGACAGTGACTCTGATTCTGACAGCGACTCTGATTCCGACAGTGACTCAGACTCTGACAGTGACTCTGATTCTGACAGTGACTCGGATTCCGACAGCGACTCGGATTCGGACTCTGACAGCGACTCTGATTCTGACAGTGACTCAGATTCTGACAGCGATTCAGACTCTGACAGTGACTCAGATAGCGACAGTGACTCAGATTCTGACAGCGATTCGGACTCTGACAGCGACTCGGATTCTGACAGCGACTCGGACTCTGACAGCGATTCGGACTCTGACAGTGACTCAGACTCTGACAGCGATTCAGACTCTGACAGCGACTCTGATAGCGACTCTGATTCTGACAGCGACTCAGATAGCGACAGTGACTCAGATAGCGACAGTGACTCAGATTCTGACAGCGATTCGGACTCTGACAGCGACTCGGATTCTGACAGCGATTCGGACTCTGACAGCGACTCTGATTCCGACAGTGACTCAGATAGCGACAGTGACTCAGATTCTGACAGCGATTCGGACTCTGACAGCGACTCTGATTCCGACAGCGACTCTGATTCTGACAGCGACTCTGATTCCGACAGTGACTCAGATAGCGACAGTGACTCAGATTCTGACAGCGATTCGGACTCTGACAGCGACTCTGATTCCGACAGTGACTCAGATAGCGACAGCGACTCGGATTCTGACAGCGATTCAGACTCTGACAGCGACTCAGATAGCGACAGCGACTCTGATTCCGACAGCGACTCTGATTCTGACAGCGATTCAGACTCTGACAGCGACTCGGATTCTGACAGCGATTCGGATTCGGACTCAGACTCTGATAGCGACAGCGACTCAGACTCTGATAGCGACAGCGACTCTGACTCTGACAGCGACAGTGACTCTGATTCTGACAGCGACTCGGACTCTGACAGCGACAGTGACTCTGATTCTGACAGCGACTCGGACTCTGACAGTGACTCTGATTCTGACAGCGACTCTGATTCCGACAGTGACTCAGACTCTGACAGTGACTCTGATTCTGACAGTGACTCGGATTCCGACAGCGACTCGGATTCGGACTCTGACAGCGACTCTGATTCTGACAGTGACTCAGATTCTGACAGCGATTCAGACTCTGACAGTGACTCAGATAGCGACAGCGATTCGGACTCTGACAGCGACTCTGATTCCGACAGTGACTCAGATAGCGACAGTGACTCAGATTCTGACAGCGATTCGGACTCTGACAGCGACTCTGATAGCGACAGCGACTCTGATTCTGACAGCGATTCAGACTCTGACAGCGACTCTGACTCTGACAGCGATTCGGACTCTGATAGCGACAGTGACTCGGATTCGGACAGCGATTCGGACTCTGACAGCGATTCGGACTCTGACAGCGACTCTGATAGCGACAGCGACTCTGATTCCGACAGCGACTCTGATTCTGACAGCGACTCTGATTCTGACAGTGACTCGGATTCGGACAGCGATTCGGACTCTGACAGCGACTCTGATTCTGACAGTGACTCGGACTCTGACAGCGATTCGGACTCTGACAGCGACTCGGATTCGGACAGCGACTCGGATTCGGACTCTGATAGCGACTCTGATTCTGACTCTGACAGTGACTCTGATTCTGACAGCGACTCGGACTCTGACAGCGATTCTGACTCTGACAGCGATTCTGATTCCGACAGTGACTCAGACTCTGACAGTGACTCGGATTCGGACAGCGATTCGGACTCTGACAGCGACTCTGATTCTGACAGTGACTCAGACTCTGACAGCGATTCGGACTCTGACAGCGACTCTGATTCTGACAGCGACTCTGATTCTGACAGTGACTCGGATTCGGACAGCGATTCGGACTCTGACAGCGACTCTGATTCTGACAGTGACTCGGACTCTGACAGCGATTCGGACTCTGACAGCGACTCGGACTCTGACAGCGATTCGGACTCTGACAGCGACTCGGATTCGGACTCTGATAGCGACTCTGATTCTGACTCTGATTCTGACTCTGACAGCGACTCGGATTCGGACTCTGATAGCGACTCTGATTCTGACTCTGATTCTGACTCTGACAGTGACTCTGATTCTGACAGCGACAGTGACTCTGATTCTGACAGCGACTCGGACTCTGACAGCGATTCTGACTCTGACAGCGACTCGGATTCTGACAGTGACTCGGATTCTGATAGCGACAGCGACTCTGATTCCGACAGTGACTCAGACTCTGACAGCGACTCAGACTCTGATTCTGACAGCGATTCGGATTCGGACTCGGACTCTGATAGCGACAGCGATTCGGACTCTGATAGCGACAGTGACTCAGACTCTGACAGTGACTCTGACTCTGACAGCGATTCGGACTCTGACAGCGATTCGGATTCGGACAGCGATTCGGACTCTGACAGTGACTCGGATTCTGACAGCGATTCGGACTCCGACAGCGACTCGGATTCGGACTCTGATAGCGACTCTGATTCTGACTCTGATTCTGACTCTGATAGCGACAGTGACTCTGATTCTGACAGCGACTCGGACTCTGACAGCGATTCTGATTCTGACAGCGACTCGGATTCTGACAGTGACTCGGATTCTGATAGCGACAGCGACTCAGACTCTGACAGCGACTCGGATTCGGACTCTGATAGCGACAGCGACTCGGACTCAGATAGCGACAGTGACTCTGATTCTGACAGCGACTCTGACTCTGACAGCGATTCGGACTCTGATAGCGACAGTGACTCTGATTCTGACAGCGATTCGGACTCTGACAGTGACTCGGACTCTGATAGCGACAGCGACTCTGATAGCGACTCAGACTCTGACAGCGACTCGGACTCTGACAGCGATTCGGATTCTGACAGCGACTCGGATTCTGACAGCGACAGTGACTCAGACTCTGATCTGGTTGCGAATGATGACTTGGCAACGCTTGATGCTAATATCGATCCAACTACAAGCCCAGTACCTACACAATCTAAGACATCTGTAGTTTTACCTTCTTATGATGGTTTGATTCTCGATTGGACATGGGCTGTGAACAACGCCTTGCAAGTAGAAGTTCCTCAAGGAACACTTCAAGATTTCAATATTGATATCAGTGGTTTGTATTTGGGTGCAGGTATTGTGAGTTTAGGCCTCGATGTTCTTCGTTTGAATGAAAACACTGGTCAGTATGAGCTTTATGAGCATATTCCAAATGCTGGAACTGCTTTTGCAGCACTTGTAGGATTCTATACAGGTGGCACCACGATTAATGATTTACCTGAAGGTCAATATGCCATCGTCATGACAAATGACCAAGGACTTAACTTTACAGGTTTAGGTTTCCCAACTTTAACAATCCCATCAGGTGGTGTAGCAACTGATTATGGTGAGGTTGTTGTAAGTGGTAACGTCATTGTTCCTGAGGGAGCAGGGGATGTAGCGGATGTCGATCCTGAAGGTCAGCCATTAGTCGTTACGCAAGTAATCTCTGAAACGGGTAACACGTTAACTGTTGATCAATCTGTTAATGGTTTCCAAAAAATAGAAGGTGCTTATGGTGACCTGTATATTGATAAGGATGGGAATTATGAATACATCCGAAATCCGGAAATTCCTAACTCAGTAGGCAAAGTCGATACGTTTACTTATACAATTCAAGATGTTGATGGAAATACGGCAACAGCTAATCTTAATATCCGAATTGATAGTTCTCAAGTAGACATTAATTGGCCAACTGATCCTACTTTGGATGGCACAGTTGACTTAGTTGCTACTAATGACAGCAATGGAGCTCAAGTAGATTATAAAAACTTTGTTGAAACAAAATCGGCAGATCTTGGTTCAATGACTGCTTCCGTTACTCGTACTGGTAGCTTATTTGGTGGTTATACTTATACGCGTAATCCTGGCACGGATACTTCAGATGTTATTACTGTAGATAAAAATGCGTCAGCTGTCTTATCTATTAAAGTTACTACAACTGATTCATCTGGCGCCAATAATGATACCTTTGGTTATAGCGTACAAAAATTGGTAGGTGGTAGCTGGCAAACTGTATATGTTTCACCAACTACAACTTATAGTCATCCATTCCTAGGGGGGTCAAATGCTACGATCATTGATAATAGTTATTCGATACCAGCGGATAGTGTGGCGACACAATGGCGTGTAATTTATACAAGTACTGAAAGTAATGAGTCATTCCTTGTTAATGGTACTAATTCAACTTCAGTTCAAACTTCAGTTCAACCAACACTGACACATTATGATGCATTTACTGCTTCTGGAGAATTTACTCCAGCTACAGGTAATGTAATTACAGATGATAGCGGTAATGGTACTGATGTAACAGGCGGTATAGGTACTAAATTATTTGTAGAAAATGCAGCTGGAGTATTTGTTGAAGCTACTGGTCAAACTTTAGTTTACAGTAATGGAATATTAAATATTGCAGCAAACGGCACATATACATTTACTCCAAATGCCACAGCAGATGGAAGCCAAACTACAAGTTTTAATTATAAACTTATAGCTGCGAATGGTGATGAAAGTAATGTTGCTGCATTAACAATTAATTTGGGTAGACATTATGAAACTGGCGCTGGAAATGATTTAATTTCTGGCACATCAGGAAATGATGTTTATACAACTAGTACTGGTGCAGATACAGTTATATTTAAGCTTCTTAATGCAACGGATCCTACAGGTGGAAATGGTTTAGATACCTGGAGTGATTTTAATAAAGCACAAGGAGATAAAATCGATATAAGTAGTTTATTATCGGGTCAGTCTGTTAATAATACAAATATCGGTCAATATGTAACTGCTACACAAGTAGGTGGTGACACAGTAATTAGTATAGATAGAGATGGAAGTGGAACTTCTTATAATTCTACAGAAATCTTAACTCTTAAAAATACTAATACTACAATTGATGAATTGCTACAAAATAGTCAAATATTATTTTAATTTGATTGTTTGAATAAAAAGAGGATCTACGGGTCCTCTTTTTATTTTGTTTAAATAATTTTGAAATTAAATGTGATATGTTATAATAAGTTAAAAGATTTTTTGAAGTGATAATATGGAAATTAATACATATAGTAAATTTGAGGAATTCAAAGAAAAATTAAAAAACTGGTTGTTAATTCAATTGAAAACTCATTCTGAATATGAGAATGGTATATGTATTTTTTTATCTATGGGTGATAATAAAAAAAGATGTGAAGTATGGAACACTTTTGATAAAAATTTTAATACAGTGTTAAAAAGAATATATTCATTTTTGGATAAGTTATATTCTAAAAACAGAAGAATACCTGAGTTTTTTAAAATAGATATTGCATGTAATATTAGTGAAGAGAGCTGGAGTAAAGTTGACTTTGATGTTTTAAATCAAGAACATAATAATCACTACAGGAAAGGAATTAGCTTTGATGATAAATTTCACATATGTTTTCTAGAGCAAGAAATATATGGGAAAGCTATTATAAAAGGTATTTCTTTTGATAAACCTAATTTTTTTGATGAAAAAAACCTTAATGATGCAATAAAATCTAAATATAAAAATATTACTAAGGTATTTAAACTAGATGATATAAAAAAAGTATGGGTTTTTGATACTGTATCTGCTTTTTATGAAAATGAGAAGTTTATTGATTTACAGACTGGAGGAGTTATAAACGGAATAAGATATAAGTCTGAAAATTATAAGGACGAAATAAAAGAACTTATTATTAATAATTCCGAGTTTTTATATAATCAAATTTTGGATGATGGTCGTTTTATTTATGGTTATTTTCCAGCTTATGATCGAGAAATTAAGAGTTATAATACTGTTCGACATTGTACGTCGATATATGCATTATTGGAAACATTAGAAGTAGTTTTTAATAAAAAATATTTAAATAAAATTGAAAAATCTATTGAATATGCCTTTGATAATTTTTATAAAATTATAGAAGAAAAAGGATTTATGATTGATGGTGAACAAGATTTAGAAATAAAATTAGGATCAAATGCAACTGCAATTTTTATGCTTGCTAAATATCAAGAAATAACTGGTAATGATAAGTATTTGAAAAATGCTAAAATGCTAGCAAAAGGGATACAATATATGATTGATGAATATGGTCAAACTAGCCATATTTTAAATTATCCGTCATTATGCGTAAAAGAAAAGTTTAGAATTGTATATTACGATGGAGAAGCTGCTTTAGGGCTCCTACGTTTATATCAGATTAATAAAAATAAAGACTTACTTGATACTGTTAAGCTAATGTTTGATAATTTTATTTCTAAAAAATATGATAAATATCATGACCATTGGTTGAGTTACTGTACAAATGAATTAACAAAAATCTGTCCAGAAGAAAAGTATTTTAGATTTGGAATGAATAACTATCTTAATCATATGGAATTTATTAAAAATAGAAAAACTGCTTATGCAACATTTTTAGAAATGATGATGTCAGCATATAAAATGGTTTCATATATGAGAGATAATGATTATCTCGAGTTGTTTGAAGAAGCCAAGTTTAATGAATTAAAAGAATTAATTAAATATAGAGTTGAGTTCCAGCGTTCTACAGGATTTTTTTATCCTGAATTAGCAATGTATATGGCTAGGCCAGATAAAATTAAGAATGCATTCTATGTTAGACATGATCGTTTTAGAGCACGAATAGATGATCAAGAGCATAATTTATCTGGTTTAGTAGCTTTTTATAACTATTTTGAGTGATATATGAAAAGACAATATAAAGAGCTAAAAAAAGTTATGAGTGAATATCATATATATTTTACTCGTAATGGTAACTCAAGATTCCTCGACGAAGATTACATTAATTTTCTCGAAAAAGTAGAAATTGAACCCTTTTGCGCATTTTTAGTCGGTAACAATATTTGGAATATGGGAGCATTTTCCTATAGTTGGTCTCTATTGCCAATTACTACTAAAGTAGGTCGGTATTGCTCAATAGCAGAGGGAGTAAGGGTACTAGGTTTAAGGCATCCTCATGAATGGCTAACGACTTCAGCAACAACATATGATCGAAATTTTATAATTTATCAAAAATATTTAGAAATTAATAAGATGGATCAAAATGCTCGAAGGTTACCAAATAATATTGAACAAAAAGTATTGGATATTGGACATGATGTTTGGATTGGGGCAAGGGCATTGTTGAAACCAACAATAACTATTGGAAATGGGGCAGTAATTGCTGCAAATTCAGTCGTTACAAAAGATGTACCACCTTATGCAATTGTGGGTGGTAATCCAGCCAAAATTATAAAATTCAGATTTGATGAAGATACTATTGATAGATTATTAGAGTCAAAATGGTGGGAATATGGATTTTCAGACATCCAAAATCTAGAAATAGATAATATTCAATGTTTTCTAAATGAATTTGATTTTCAAAAAAATAATATAGAAAAAATGAAATTGGAAAAATTAATAATGGAGTAAACTATGAGCACTATTACAAGTACAGATACGAAAGTAATAGGATTAACTGAATTTAATTCAATTATGAAAAAAATTGAGAGAATTTCTGCTAAATCTTTATCAATCTTTATTATTGATAATGAGCATATTATTGAAGTTTATTCTAAGAATAAAAATATCAAAATTGTACCTGGTTCAGTTATAAAATTATTAACATTATTTTTAGTATTTGATTTAAATATTTCTTTAAGAGAAATTGTAAGAGTTAAAAAAAATAATTTAATAGTTGGGAGTGGTTATAATTTATTTGAAAATGATCTTATAACAATCAATGATTTACTTAAAAACATGATATTTAAATCAAGCAATACGAGTGCCGAAGTCTTAAAAGAAGTAATTGAAGAAAAAACGAATATTTCTTATGAAGAACATGTAGAAAGATTAATAAATAGAATTGGGATGAAACTTACAAATATTTTAAATTCGCATGGTTTATATAAAAGTAAACAATATACAACTGTCGATGACTTATTAAAATTAGTTATTAATATATTAGAAAATAAAAAAATAGAGTCTTTTCTATTTTATAGTCATCAGAGTATTGTTGTTCAAAGAAATAAAAGTTATGTCAATATTGATTTTGATACTAATGAAAGAATATTTATTAAAACAGGAACACTTTTTCCTAATGTATTTAATAGCGTACAGATAGTAAAAAAACGCAATAATTATCTTATTGCTTGTCTAGGATATTCAAAAAATGATCACACTAGATTGATTGATCAAGAAATGATTAATGATTTAATTGGAGTAATATAATGTCTGTATTTGGAATTTTAAAACCAGCAAAAAATTTAACTGATGTAGAAGAAATCTTCATCATTGTTGCTCAAAGCCGTGGGCATGAAGCTTATGTTTTTACAGCAAAAGATGTGTGTTTTGAAACTGAAAAGGTGATAGGCAAGACTATATTAAATGGAAAAGTTTTAGAAAAAGAATTTAACTTTCCTAATGTAATTCAAAATAGACTCGCTGTTAAGGCAGAAGATAAGGAAATATATTTAAAATTAGCAGAAAGAATTCCTTTTACATCAAATAGAATTGGGACAAAAAAGAATGTTGATCTAAAACTTCAGAAAATTGAAGATATTAACGAATTTTTGATAAGTGTTGAGGACTGTAAAGAATTTGAGGATCTTTTGGGTGCAATTCAAAAATATAAAAAAGTTATACTAAAGCCCTTATCAAGTAATCAGGGGAAAGGAATTTTTTCCGTCGAGTTTTTAGATAAAAAATATATAGTAAAACAGTTAGATAGAAAAAATGAGTTTAATAAAAATGAATTGAGAAGTTTTTTTGATAAAGAAATTAAGAATAAAGGCTATTCTCTAAGCAGATATTTCAACAGTTCTACAAATAATGCACTCAACACAGTCTTCCGGATGCAAATTAGTAGGGGGGCTGGTGGTAAGTGGAAATTAATAAAATTTTTCCCTTATGTAAATATTAATAAAAATATTGATATTACGAATGGTATGCAAGGAGCATTAATCACAACACGTGAAAAATTGTTTTTAGAACAATATTATCCAAACTCATTTGAAAAAATTAATAAAAGTATAAAGAAAATTTTCGAAAAATTTCCACTCGCTTTTCAAAAGCAATATGCATGGCGCTTAGATTCATTAGGTTTAGATTTAGGTATCGATCAAGAAGGGAATATTGCTATATTTGAAGTTAATGCAGGGCCAGGAATTGGATTTATGGCTTATCCGGTAGCAAAAGCTCAGGTTGATTATTACGAATGGTTGCAAGAAAATGCAAAACCACCTTTCAAGAATAACTTTTTACCTATAAATCTAAGATAAGAGAATTATAATGTTAAAAGAAAAGGGTATATATATGCTTTATCCTGCAATTAAGCAGGAAAAAAATGGTCTATTAATTGCGCTAATAAAAAGAGCAGATTTATTTAGTAGAAATGGAATTAAAGTAAATATATGTACTCTTTCCTATAATCCTATGGTTAATCTTCTTTATAAGGATTTGTATACAAGCAAATTGTTAGATTTAGATGCAAGTAAAAATATTAATTTTTTCAATTTATATTCTTACTATCAAAAAAGCAAATTTTCAATTGATTTTAATCCAGAAGATAGTAGTAAAATTACCATCGAAGAAAAAAATATTGAAAGTGATAGTTTAGGGAATATTAAAGTTTTTGATGAAAGAAATAAACTCTGCAAATATTATGTTAAAAATAAGCAAGGTCTTTTGAGTCATATAAATATTTTTGAATCTGGCAAAATAGTTAAAAGATTAAAATTTAATGAAAAAGGGATTTTAAGCTCATCACAAGTTTTAGATAGTAACAGATTAATTCTTGCTGAAGATTTCTATGATATTAATAATCATCTTGTCTTATCACGAAATTATAATAAGGAAGGGAAGGTCGTTAGTCTATATTTGTATGAAGACGGTGGCATAATTTCACGAAAATTTAGTTCGGAAATTGAACTATTTGAATATACTTTATCTAAAATTAATGCAAATGAGCATAAGATTTATATTATTGATAGAGCTATAGTTTTTGCAAAAAATATACTATTGAATAAAAGGGAGAACTCTACTGTTATTGGCATTATTCATGCCGCACATTATTCAAAAGCTAGAGAAAAAGATTCAAAAACTAATGCTCACTACAAGAGTTATATTGAAAACTTAGAGAAAATAGATCATCTCATATTTTTAACAGAGAAACAAAAAAATGATTTTAGTGAAAGATTTGGTTCCTATCCAAACTACACTGTTATTCCCCATTTTTATAAAAAAGCAACATTCGAAAATAGCTTAAATTCCAGACAAAAATATAAGTGTGTTTGCTTAGCACGGTTTGATAAAGTAAAAAGATTAGATCTACTTATAGAATTGTTTGGTGAAATTCATAGAAAAGTTCCTAAAGCAACCCTAGATATTTATGGTTTTGGACCTGAAAAGGAAAACTTAATAAAAACTATAGAAAATAATAATTTGGTAGGTGTAGTACGGCTATGTGATTTCGTTTCTGATGTAAATTCTGTACTCAAAAATGCAGATCTAATGTTATTTACTAGTGGATCTGAAGGATTCTGTATGGCTATATTGGATTCTTTAAAAAATGGTTGCCCAGTAATTTCCTTTGATATTGATTATGGTCCAAGTGAAATGATTATTAATGACTATAATGGCTATTTGATTGAAGATAATGACAATGAGAAATTTATTAACTCTACTATAGAATTATTGAATAACAGAGAGAAAATAAGTTTCTTCCATAAGAACTGCGCTAAATCTGTATGGAGATTCAATGATGAAAATAATTTTAAGTTATGGAAAAATATTATCTTTAAATAATATTTTAAAGATTATTTTCTTTTTTGGAGTCTCATTAATGAGCTTGGCTTGTTTAGCGGCGGACAAAAAAAATATGACGGTCGATGAAGAAAAAAAATATTATAAATCTGCAAAAGTTAGGGTGATTTATAGCCTGAATGAGATAGAGCAGACAGATATAAATAAAAATAATATTCCAGATTATGTAGAAAATATTGCAATTCAAGCTAATGCAACTATAGATGCACTGGACTATTTAGGTTTTGTTAATCCTCTTAATAGCCCTCGATATAAATCTCAAGTGAATTATATTGATATTCATGTGGTTAGCATAAGTTATAACGGTATTGCTTACGATAAACCTTACCTAGCTAGTTTTGATGGAATAAAAAAAGATAAAGCATTATTGATTAAATTAAACAATAGATTAGAAAATTTTCCAGGAAATTACTGGACTGTTGTTGCTCATGAGATATTTCATCTTTATCAATACGGATATAGTCCATTAAAACCAAGTTGGTATCTTGAAGGTATGGCAAATTGGTCGGAAAGATTATTAAGAAAAGATGATATTGATAGAAAGGGTAGAATTCTTTTACCAACTAGTACTAGTAGTTTACAAAATAACATTTATCAAATACCTTACAATAAGTTGTGGTATAGATTAGCTTTTTTGTCTAATAAAATGAATGACATTAAATTAAATTTGCCAGACAGTATAATAAAACGAAAATACGTTGATGGGAGCCCAGTTTTTAAAGATAATTCGTTCTCTGGTTATATATTTATGAGAAATTTTTTATCAAATTTATCATTAGTAGCAAATGATAGGAAGCTTTTACTTCCTTTAAATAAATATAATAACTTTTATAATTCTTCAATAATTGTTAATTGTCTTAAAAAAACAATAGTAGAATCTGGCATAAAACTAGATTCTGATGAGAAGGACTTCTTAAATTTATAACTTTAATCATACTACAAGTTTTAGAACTCTTTTCTTAAAATTTTAGTAATAATTATTTGTATTTAAAACATGTATTTAAAACATTTTTTAAGATGTGCGTAGCTTTAGTGTATGTAAAGTAAGAATATTTTTTTTAATAGGGAAAAATATTTTGAACTTAATTAATTCATAATTGATACTGATGCATTCTCATGTAAATATAATCTTGAGGGTGTTAATTATATAACTATCCTCGTATTTCAGGTTTGAGTGATATTCACTAAGTCCACCGCCTTTTAGGAGGTGGACTCTTCTTAATTAATAGAGAACTTGGAATTATATTGATTTCTTTTATCCTAATTTAAAAGGGTAAGATTAAATTTCACTTAAAATTATTTTATTGATATATCTATTGTTGATAATCCTAATTCTATAAAATTTATTTTAAGAGGGATTTTATGAAAATGGATATTTAAATATTTAACATGAGGATTAAAATTAATGAAGAATTTAATTCTAACTCAGCTCGTACTTACATTGACACTAATCTTGATAGGATGTGTTAATCAGCCATATGGGCATCAATCAGTTTATTCACCAGCTTCTATTAATACCATTGCTAGTCATAAATTGTATTTGATAGCAGAAAAATCAGGCCATCCTAGCTTAGGTACTGGTGAAGTTACAACAGATAAAGCTACTCAATACGCAAGTAATCATAAGAAAACAGTGATTTGTGATAAACATCATTACTATGCCGCGAGTGATGTTAGTAGCGATGTGAAACAGACAAAGATTACTTTAGTAAGTGGTGAGAAGATTAATGTCTCTAAATCGTGTTGGGTAGAAGATGCAAACCCACAAAATTCAATTTACGTTTCTAAATCATCTGTCAGCCATGGTTTTTGATAACTAAGTATAAAAAAGTAGACTAAGCTTTAGGTAGCTTAGTTTTTTTATGAATTATTCAAATAATTTTAAGATCTTGTCTTTAAATCCATTAGCTATTTAAACTAAAGCAATTGATTGATGCGATAGCTTGAAAATAATCTTTATATAATTCTATATTGGAATCTATTAGTTTGTTTTTTTCAATTTTTATTAAATATAGCTTATTAATATTTACTTCATTATGACTTAAAATAAACTCTATTATAGTACCTATTTCATCTTTTTTATTTAATTTTACTATAAAAACAGAAAAACCTATTTCTTTCATTCTTTTTGCATAGAAGTTAGCATAAGTTTTTGTACTTTTCATTAAACCTGTATCAAAAATAATAATTGTTGGAAAAGGTCCAATTCCTGTGGGAATATAAATCTTACCTGTGGTTGAGCCTATTAAAAAATTCAAAAAAATATCATTCATATTAAATATTTATCATATTTTAAAATAAATAAATTTTCATAACAAATACTTTAAGAGCATAAAATCGCTTTTTTAAAGCTAAAATTTATAAATTTCAAATGGTTGAATTGTTAAGTCAGTGTTTTAAATTGATTTTGATTGTCAAGATTTTCTTGATAATTGGATCATTTAAATTTATGCAAAATAACTCTACGATGTAAATATAACATAATCAATAGTAAATATATAAAATATTTTTTTTTAATATATTGAAAATAAGTATTATTTTTACTTATTAAGCACACCTCTATTTAGTAATTATTCTATAGGGAAATAATTATAATAGAAAGTTTAAAAATTACTTTTAACAAATCATAGGAAAAAGTAATTTATAATAAACTATTTCTAAATTTAGATCGTAAAATATTATTTAATTTCAATGGGTTGAATATATTTTTTCTGGGCTTGAAATTTAATATTATCTCGAATTAAGTATACTTGGTAGTCTAATACTTATTAAAAATAAATTAATCATTACTTTCCTTTTTATATTATTCCATGTGCATATAATAGAGTCTAAAGTTAAAAAAATTAATGATTACAATGCATTACCTTTCGTTGCATTATTTAAAATCCTTTGAATTACTGTTCTTGTAACTGAAAATTCTTTAGCGAGTGAATAGACACTATAACCTTTCTTAAATAGTTCAATTACTCTATTTTTTTGTTCATTATTTAATATTTCTGGCCGACCAACTTTTCTTGTTGGTTTTTGATCCTTCAACCTCTTATTGTCCGACTTGAACAACTTCTCAAATTCGGCTGATAATTTGAGAAAATGGAGGAAGAAAATTTTCAAATCACCATTAATTTCATTTTTAGAATAATCCAAGCAAATTAGTCGGATTTTTTTTTGATCAATTTTATCAACTATCCCTAAAATTTCTTCAAAACTATTACCCAAGCAATCCATGCTTTTTATCACTAAAATATCGCCTTCTTCTAATGAATAACTTATTAAGTTAAGAAATTTATCTCTATAAATAATAGATTTATCAACAGATACTTCTTCTACTACTAATCTATTCTTTTGAATCTTATAACCATACTCACTAAAAAAGGAGATATATCTAGAAAATTCAAATTGCAAATTAGGCTCTATTCTAACATAGGCATATGTACGCATATTAAAAACACCAAAATTAAACAAAAACAAAACAAATCTTAGCATCTTATTTTTTTAAAAAAAACATGAACTAAATCACAAAAGTGTACTATACAGTGTTTAAAACATATTAATTAAATGCATAGTTAAAGCATCACTGTTCATCAGATTTTTTGATTATTATTATATTAGTTATGAATTTTATGAGTTTGTTGTGGGTATTTTTTTTCATGTTTAATTACCTTGTTACTAAGTCTTTCTAAATTTAATATTAATCTAATATTAAAATCTAGCTTTATTTTTTTACTGGATTAATTTGAATATATATAACATAAAAAAGTAGCATATGGCTAATGATGTAATGTTATTTTTTTTAATATCTTTATGATAAATAAGTGTTTTTTATTTTTACTTTATGTTTAAATTTATTAAAATAAAATGCAGGTTTTAAAACATCTTCGTATAATGATTTATGAAAAGTTATAATTTTAAATTTTCTTAATTTTTAAATTTATATCATTTATTTTTTCGTTTTGTCTCTATTTATAATATTCTTATATTACTTTATAAGATCTAAATTTAAATATTAAAGTACTTTTTTACTAATTTGTTATTTATATAATGTTTTAAAATATTATATTTTTAATTGTTGTGATGGTTGAGCTTTTAAAATAGTAGAAATATGAAAATTATTACACTACTATAAAACTATGAAATTAATAAACTAATTATATAACAATCAATAAGTGAAGAACTAAGAGTATATTTTTAATTTACTTTAGTAGACATACTTCACTTCGCTCTAAGGGATAGGGGGGAGCTATGCGTATTTATGCATATATACGAACAAATTCAAATATTGAAGATCTAGGAAAAGAAAAAGAATCTTTTATTTCCTTACTAGAAAGCTTTAATCATAAAGTTCATCCCAATAGAGTAATTTTTGAATTGGTAGCAGTAGATAAATCTATTGCTATAAGGAATATTTTTTTTAATCTAATTAACTATTCCTTGGAAGAAGGTGATTTTCTCATTGTTAAAGGGATTGATTGTCTTGGGAATAGTTTTCAAGAAATATTATCTACAGTTATCTTAATTGAGAAAATGAAAATTAAATTAATTATATTGGATTATGCGAATTTTGAATTGAAAGAAGATATTAAAAATAACTTTATCCATTTTATAGAAATTTGCATTGCTTTTGAAAAGCTTTTTATATCTAATCAAGTTACACAAAAAAATCATAGATTATCTAAAAAGGTAGGTAGACCTGAAAAATTAACGGATTCTCAAAAACAGGATGTTATTAATAAATTTAAAAAAGGATTTACTGTATATTCTTTAGCTAAGGATCTTGCTGTTTCAAGGACTGTAATACAAAGAGTAATTGAAAAATCCAATGATTAATTTTGTGAGTAATATTAAATCTAATAATAGATTGAAATGATTTATTTTTTGTTACGTATTAAATTGTGTTTTAATTTTTAATTTAATGCATATTAAATTAAAAATTAATTTTAAAATTAAATTCATATTGATATTTTTATTTTTTATTCATATTGTTGTATGTGTTGTATAAAATAATTTTAATTTATTAAAAGTTATCTATTTAGTTGATTTTTATGATCTGGTAAAATTAAATATGGATAAGAGTATTGATTTAGAGAAATGGAAGTGCTCTAGATGTAATGGTTTTATTGTAGTTGATCATTCAAAAATTCAAAAAGAAGATTCTGTACAGTTTGTATATAGACGAATAACTAATAATGATTCTATTTATTTTATTTATAGAGTTGGTCTAGTGGTTAGCCGAAAGGAAAAATTATTAACTATTAAATATAAGAGCAGGTTATATAAGGTGCTGGATAGTGGTACTTATCCTGTAAATGCTCCAGCTCTTATTGTCTATAATATGTTTTGGATTTGTGGTTGTTAGTGTCTGAATATTAAAAATGCTTATTTTATCCAGTTGAAATTAATATAAATTTAAATTTATATATTGTTGATTTTGTTATTTATTTTATCTGCTATTTTTCTAATTTAATGAAATATGTCTTAAATAAAAAAACCGCTATAGATAGCGGTTTTTTATTCAACAGATGCTTAAACTTACCAGCTTAACGCACCACCAGTTTGGTAGTCAGTTACGCGAGTTTCAAAGAAGTTCTTCTCTTTACGCAAGTCCATCATCTCAGACATCCAAGCAAATGGGTTAGTTACACCAGCAAATTGCTCTGGTAAACCAAGCTGCGCTAAACGACGGTTACAGATGAATTTCAAGTATTCTTCCATCATGCTTGCGTTCATGCCCAATACACCACGTGGCATAGTGTCACGCGCATATTCGATTTCAAGCATTGTGCCTTCAACAATCATTTGAACCACTTCTTGTTGGAACTCAGCGCTCCAAAGGTGAGGGTTCTCAATCTTGATTTGGTTAATCATGTCGATACCA
>Ga0209795_10000767_pt1 | contig 22728 bp, 18 predicted proteins | sample AgamicOrMarz_FD_187166 | JGI IMG/M metagenome (GOLD analysis project Ga0209795, IMG submission 187166) | Agave microbial communities from Guanajuato, Mexico - Or.Ma.rz (SPAdes) (version 2) | ecosystem: Host-associated > Plants > Phyllosphere > Phylloplane/Leaf | place: Guanajuato, Mexico...
GGTTTATGAATCAACCTACTTCAAGATCAGGTTTAACGACTTTTACCGTAATTATTATTGGGTTATTAGCGTTATTCCTGTTAATTGGAGGTATTTGGCTCGCTACATTAGGCGGTTCAATTTACTATATTATTGCTGGTGTATTACTCCTTATTGTTGCATGGCAACTCTATAAGCGCGCATCTACGGCCCTATGGGTATATGCCGCTTTGATGCTAGGTACTATTATTTGGGGCGTCTGGGAAGTTGGAACTGACTTCTGGGCACTTGCACCTCGTTTAGATATTTTAGGTATTCTTGGTTTATGGTTATTGATTCCAGCTGTGACTCGTGGAATCAACAACCTTGGATCAAGTAAAGTTGCCTTATCTTCTACTCTAGCAATTGCAATCTTGTTGATGGTCTATTCCATTTTCAACGATCCGCAAGAAATTAATGGTGAAATCAAGACACCTCAACCAGAAACAGCTCAGGCTGTACCTGGTGTTGCTGAAAGTGACTGGCCAGCCTATGGTCGTACTCAGGCAGGTGTACGTTACTCTCCGTTGAAACAGATTAATGATCAAAACGTAAAAGATTTGAAAGTTGCTTGGACTTTACGTACTGGCGATCTTAAAACGGGTAATGACTCTGGCGAAACAACTAATCAGGTTACACCGATTAAAATCGGTAATAACATGTTTATCTGTACAGCTCATCAACAATTAATTTCGATTGATCCTGCGACAGGTAAAGAAAAATGGCGTTTTGATCCGAAGCTTAAAACGGATAAATCGTTCCAGCATTTAACTTGTCGTGGTGTGATGTACTACGATGCAAACAATACAACTGAGTTTGCAACGAGTCTTCAAGGCAAGAAATCTAACTCTACACAATGTCCGCGTAAAGTCTTCGTTCCAGTGAATGATGGCCGTTTAGTGGCTGTGAATGCTGACACTGGTAAAGCATGTACTGACTTTGGTCAAAATGGTGAAGTGAACTTGCAAGAGTTTATGCCATACGCTTACCCAGGTGGTTACAACCCAACATCTCCTGGTATCGTGACTGGTTCAACTGTTGTTATTGCTGGTTCGGTAACCGATAACTACTCAAGTAAAGAACCATCTGGTGTAATTCGCGGCTACGACGTTAACACTGGTAAACTTCTTTGGGTATTTGATACAGGCGCAGCAGATCCAAATGCAATGCCGGGTGAAGGAACTACTTTTGTTCATAACTCGCCAAACGCGTGGGCACCTTTAGCATACGATGCCAAACTTGATATCGTTTATGTACCAACAGGTGTAGGTACACCAGACATCTGGGGTGGCGACCGTACCGAGTTGAAAGAACGTTATGCAAACTCGATGTTAGCGATTAATGCTTCAACTGGTAAATTAGTGTGGAACTTCCAGACAACCCATCACGATTTATGGGATATGGACGTACCATCACAACCATCTTTAGCGGATATCAAAAACAAAGCTGGCCAAACTGTTCCTGCAATCTATGTATTGACTAAAACAGGTAACGCCTTTGTTCTTGATCGTCGTAATGGTCAACCAATTGTTCCTGTAACTGAGAAACCAGTTCCACAAACAGTTAAACGTGGACCACAAACTAAAGGCGAGCATTATTCAAAAACTCAGCCATTCTCTGACTTGAACTTGGCACCACAAGATAAATTGACTGATAAAGATATGTGGGGTGCCACTATGCTTGATCAGCTCATGTGTCGTGTATCTTTCAAACGTCTAAATTACGATGGTATTTATACTCCACCATCTGAAAACGGTACTTTAGTTTTCCCTGGTAACTTAGGTGTGTTTGAATGGGGCGGTATGTCAGTTAACCCTGACCGTCAAGTTGCTGTGATGAACCCGATTGGATTGCCATTCGTTAGTCGTTTAATTCCTGCCGATCCAAACCGTGCAGAAACTGCAAAAGGTGCGGGAACTGAACAGGGCGTACAACCGATGTACGGCGTACCTTATGGTGTTGAAATTAGCGCATTCTTATCTCCGCTTGGTTTACCTTGTAAACAACCAGCTTGGGGATATGTAGCTGGCGTAGATTTGAAAACTCATGAAGTGGTATGGAAAAAACGTATTGGTACAATTCGTGACAGCTTACCGAACTTGTTCCAGTTACCAGCTGTGAAAATTGGTGTGCCTGGTTTAGGTGGTTCAATTTCTACTGCCGGTAATGTCATGTTTGTTGGTGCAACTCAAGATAACTACTTACGTGCGTTTAACGTCACGAATGGTAAGAAACTTTGGGAAGCGCGTTTACCAGCGGGTGGACAAGCAACACCAATGACTTATGAAATCAATGGTAAGCAATATGTTGTGATCATGGCTGGTGGTCATGGTTCATTTGGTACAAAAATGGGCGACTATTTAGTGGCTTACGCTTTACCAGATAACAAATAAAATGCTTCTATAAAAAGAGCCCGGATTTATCCGGGCTTTTTTTATATTGATTTATATTAAAGCTTATCAATAAAACCGTTATTAAATATGCAAAAAAAGCATTTTATTGATGAATGAAAGCTCGCTATGCTATCCGCCTTAATAATGAATCTACTAGCCATACGCCATGTATTTATATACCGATTTCGACCAGCAGCTGGTTAATGAACGAGTTGCTCAGTTCCGTGATCAGACTGAACGCTATTTAGCTGGCAAACTTTCTGAAGATGAATATCGTCCGTTACGTTTGCAAAATGGTTTATATGTGCAACGCTATGCGCCTATGCTGCGTATTGCTGTGCCGTATGGCTTAATGAATTCTAAGCAATTACGTAAAGTTGCTGAAGTTTCAACTGCTTATGACCGTGGTTATGCACACGTATCTACACGTCAAAACATCCAGCTGAACTGGCCTGCACTTGAAGATGTGCCAGATATTTTGGCAGAACTTGCAACTGTACAAATGCATGCCATTCAAACCAGTGGTAACTGTATTCGTAACACAACAACTGACCAATATGCAGGTGTAGTTGCTGGTGAAATTGCAGACCCACGTCCAACATGTGAATTGATTCGTCAGTGGAGTACGTTCCACCCTGAATTTGCATTCTTGCCACGTAAGTTCAAAATTGCTGTTTCTGCACTTGAAGAAAAAGATCGTGCAGCAACTGCATTCCACGATATTGGTGTTTATATTGTGCGTAATGAAGCGGGTGAAATCGGCTATAAAATTATGGCTGGTGGTGGTTTAGGCCGTACCCCAATCATTGGTAGCGTTATTCGTGAGTTTTTACCGCGTGAAGATTTAATTGCTTACTTAGAAGCGGTTCTACGTGTTTATAACTTGCATGGTCGTCGTGATAACAAATATAAAGCGCGTATTAAAATTCTAGTTAAAGCGTTAACTCCTGAAGTGTTTGCACAGAAAGTTGAAGCTGAATTTGAACATACACGTGAAGCATTGAAAATTCAGCCAGAAATCTTGAAAAAATTGGATGAAGAGTTCACTCCTTTTGACTATCAAGATTTAGCAGATGAAGACTTCACAGCTTTATTTGCTGAGCATCCAAAATTCAAACAATGGTTCAACATCAACACACATGCGCATAAAGTGAAGGGCTATCGTATTGTTACGATTTCTCTAAAACGTGCAGGTATCGCACCGGGCGATATGACCACTGAAGAAATGAACTTTATTGCAGATCTTGCTGATAAATATACTTTCGGTGAACTTCGCACGACTCACGAACAAAACATTGCTTTGGCAGATGTGCCTCAAAAAGATTTGTTCGATGTATGGCAAGCGCTTGAACAGCAAAATATGGCACGTGCACATATTGGTTTTATTACCGATATTATTAGTTGCCCGGGCGGTGATTTCTGTTCACTTGCAAATGCGAAATCAATTCCAATTGCTGAAGCAATTACACGTCGATTTGATGACTTAGATAAAGTTTATGATCTTGGTCATTTAGATCTAAATATTTCTGGTTGTATGAATGCTTGTGGTCATCACCACGTAGGTAACATCGGTATTTTAGGTGTAGATAAGAAAGGCGCTGAATTCTACCAAATTACATTAGGTGGTAATTCTGACCATGATGCATCAATCGGTGACATCTTAGGGCCATCTTTTGCAGCAGATGCTGTTCCAGACGTTATTGAAGAAGTATTAAATACTTACCTTGATTTACGTACAGAAGGTGAGCGTTTTGTTGATACATATCGCCGTGTAGGAATTCAACCATTTAAGGAGCGTGCATATGCTTAATACAGCTCTACCAGTGCTTTATAAAGATGGCACGATCGCAGACAATACTTACCAAATCATTGCTGAAGATGGTGTGATTCCTCAAGGTGACGTTGTGTTAACAACGGCTCAACTTGATCAATTAGCAAGTGTTCAAGGCAAAAAAGCTTTGTATGTAACTGTGAATGATTCACCTGAAGATCATAGCTTTCCATTAAATGAACTTGATGCAATATTTATTGAGTTTGCAGGTTTTGGTGATGGGCGAGGCTACTCATTTGCAGCACTATTACGTCGCCAAGGTTTCCAAGGTGAGTTACGTGCAACGGGTGATGTGTTTAAGGATGTTTTAAATTACTTAAAGCGTTCTGGTTTTGATAGTTTTGTTGTAAAAGAAGGCAAAGACGTACAAGAAGCTGCGGCAGGTTTGCAAGACTTTACCAATCCGTATCAAGCTTCAACTGGTGTGCCAGAAGCGAGTTATCAAACAGGTGCTTAATAAATCCTGAAATAAAAAATCCCGCAATTTGCGGGATTTTTTATATTGAAAATTATGTATCAAGTTGACAGTTGACCATCCACTTTATACCAAATTGATCGGTAAACGCTCCGTATAATGCTCCCCAGAATGTTTTTTCTAGAGGCATTTCAATTTGACCATTTACAGATAGAGCATCAAACAGCTGTTTAGCTTTTTCTTGCTCGTCCTTTTCAAGATTAATTGCGATGTAGTGATTATTGCCTTGGGTAAAAACACTGTTAGGTGCACAGAACTGATCATTTGTATCTGATGCCATAAGTACAGTGTATTCATTAATGGGTAGAGAAACATGAAGAACCAGATTTTTGTTCGCTTCGGATAATGTCACACCTTCTGACGGTGGCATATCACCATAGCGACTCAACATGGCGAACTCGCCACCAAAAACTGATTTATAAAAATTAAAGGCTTGCTCTGCCTGACCTTGGAAATTGAGGTAGTGATTGAGTTGCATTGTTATTGTCCATTGTTGTTTTCGTTTAAGAGAATAAGTTAAAACTTAAAAGTGATTTTGTGGGTCATTTTTTGTAGCTTTTTCATAAAAAAATCCCACTGAAGTGGGATTTTTAAATACTTAATTTTAATTAAATGAGTTCAATTGCAACAGCTGTTGCTTCACCACCGCCAATACAAAGTGCTGCAATACCTTTTTTACCGCCAGTACGTTTCAATGCATGAATAAGCGTAAGAATAATACGAGAACCCGTAGACCCTACTGGATGACCTAGCGCACAAGCACCGCCATTGATATTCACTTTCTCAGCATCAAGCTTGAAATCATCAATTGGGCACATGGTAACCATGGCAAAAGCTTCGTTAATCTCCCAGAGGTCAACATCTTGAGCATTCCAACCCGCTTTTTTAAGTACTTTTTCAATAGCACCAACTGGAGCGATCGTAAATTCTGAAGGATGTTGAGAGTTTGAAGCTGTTGCAATAATTTTTGCAAGTGGCTGTAAACCACGTTGAGCAGCAACTTCACTTGATGTCAGTACTAATGCAGATGCACCATCCGAAATAGAACTTGCGTTTGCTGCGGTTATCGTTCCGTCTTTTGCAAAAGCTGGTTTAAGTGACGGAATTTTATCGATCTTTGCATTTAGAGGTTGTTCATCTTGATCAACCACAACATCACCTTTGCGACTAGGTACGGTAACCGAGACAATTTCGTCTTTGAAATAACCTTCGGTAATTGCCGTTTGAGCACGTTTCAAAGAACGAATTGCAAAGTCATCCATTTGCTCACGTGTATAACCACGTGTATTTGCCATATCTTGAGCAAAAGAACCCATTAAGCGACCAGTTTCAGCATCTTCAAGTCCATCAAGAAACATATGATCCTTAATTTCACCATGGCCCATACGATAGCCGGCACGTGCTTTTGGTAAAACATAAGGTGCATTTGTCATGGATTCCATACCGCCAGCAACAACAATTTCAGCACTGCCTGCTTTAATCATGTCGGTTGCTTGCATCACGGCTTTCATGCCAGAGCCACAAAGCTTATTAATCGTCACAGCACCTGTAGAGTCAGGTAAGCCAGCTTTGCGCATTGCTTGACGAGCAGGGCCTTGTTTTAAACCAGCAGGAAGAACACAACCCATAATGACTTCTTCGACATCAGTAGGCTGCAATCCTGCTCTTGCGATTGCTTCTTTAATGGTTACAGCACCTAATTCAGGTGCTGTAAGTCCTGATAATGATCCTTGAAAACCACCCATAGCAGTACGAGCACCATTAACAATTACGATGTCAGTCATTGTTCTAATCTCCGGTTATTCTTAATCTCAAAATAAGAAATGTTTAAAACCTAGGCAGTATATTGCAAAAATCAAAGAGAGATATCTTCTGCATTAGACTGTAGAGTTCTAACAATTTTTAAGATCTTCTAAACGAATATGCCCCATTTTGCTCAGGACTAATTTAAAGTTTTTAAGCTGATCGTAAGAACAATAAGTAAAACTGCCATTAGACTCGCGTGGTAGTCCAGTGTCTCCCTGAAATACAATACTATTTAGTTTTTTCCCGAATTTTTGAAATTTTAAAGAACCATAACGGTGATTAAGATCGATAGTGGTCAATATCTCTTCCTCACTTTCTCTTTGTAAATTATGATTTGTGTCTACAAAGCTTATAAGGCTTGTATCCCAATTACTATTACACAGCATGAAGTCAACACTTGGGCAAAGTACGACATTCTTATGTCGTAGAATTGCGTCGTATTTGGCTTTTTGTATATGAATTGTGAGTAGTCGAGGCGTGTTTTTTAATTCTACCGAAGCCATAAATTGGTGGAATAAAGGAACAGCTATAGCGAACATAATCATAAGAATTGCGAGCGTTATAGTGAGTTCCATTAGTGTGAAACCGGGAGATTTAAACATTAAAATTCCTTAATATATAAAGAAATATTTTGATTTTATGCGTTCTATCAATGATTTATATAGCTTTTTATAATGAGGAAACACAAAATTAAATAAAGGTTATCAGGACGCTAGAATACTGGTAAAATCACCCTAAGCGAAACAAAGAAGTTGTTCATATTTGCTAGTTGAGTAAAAAATTACCGAATTACAACGGAAATTGTAAGTAATTTTGTCAATAATTTACTTGATTAAAATTATCAAGCACTTGGAAAGTCTATCAAGTGTTTGTATGATTCAAATGTGAATAGCTTAAAAATAATACTGGGGTAAAAATATCTCAGGGGCCAATAAATTTAGGCTGAGCTTGAACAACAATTGTTATCTCTGGAGGATATCCATGAAATTGAGTCGTATTGCACTTGCTACTATGCTTGTTGCTGCTCCATTAGCTGCTGCTAATGCTGGCGTAACAGTTACTCCATTATTGCTTGGTTACACTTTCCAAGACAGCCAACACAATAATGGCGGTAAAGATGGTAACTTAACTAACGGTCCAGAACTACAAGACGATTTATTCGTTGGTGCAGCTCTTGGTATCGAGTTAACACCATGGTTAGGTTTCGAAGCTGAATATAACCAAGTTAAAGGTGATGTAGACGGCGCTGCTGCTGGTGCTGAATACAAACAAAAACAAATTAACGGTAACTTCTATGTTACTTCTGATTTAATTACTAAAAACTACGACAGCAAAATTAAGCCGTATGTATTGTTAGGTGCTGGTCACTACAAATACGACTTTGATGGCGTAAATCGTGGTACACGTGGTAATTCAGAAGAAGGTACTTTAGGTAATGCTGGTGTTGGTGCTTTCTGGCGCTTAAACGATGCTTTATCTCTTCGTACAGAAGCTCGTGCTACTTATAACGCTGATGAAGAGTTCTGGAACTATACAGCTCTTGCTGGTTTAAATGTAGTTCTTGGTGGTCACTTGAAGCCTGCTGCTCCTGTAGTAGAAGTTGCTCCAGTTGAACCAACTCCAGTTGCTCCACAACCACAAGAGCTAACTGAAGACCTTAACATGGAACTTCGTGTGTTCTTTGATACTAACAAATCAAACATCAAAGACCAATACAAGCCAGAAATCGCTAAAGTTGCTGAGAAGTTAACTGAATACCCTAACGCTACTGCACGTATCGAAGGTCACACAGATAACACTGGTCCACGTAAGTTAAACGAACGTTTATCTTTAGCTCGTGCTAACTCTGTTAAATCAGCTCTTGTAAACGAATACAACGTTGATGCATCTCGTTTGTCTACTCAAGGTTTCGCTTGGGATCAACCGATTGCTGACAACAAAACTAAAGAAGGTCGTGCTATGAACCGTCGTGTATTCGCGACAATCACTGGTAGCCGTACTGTAGTTGTTCAACCTGGTCAAGAAGCAGCAGCTCCTGCAGCAGCTCAATAATTTGAGTTCTTGAACAGTAAAAAAGCGACTCGTTAGAGTCGCTTTTTTTATTGCGATTTTTAAAATATTTAGTCATTTCTATCTCTCCTTAATAACAATTACTCTCGATCCTGGTCTAAATTATTTACCAATCACCTTTTCTCAATTGCTGTTTAGCATCTTGTCTATCTCTACGATGTTGAGCACGAGGTTTCTCCGTTTCATGCATTCCACCTTTGTGAAGTAAAGGGGAAAGAGCTAATTGATTACGGACTTTGATTTTTGGCATTTCTTTAATTTTCATGTTTTAACCTTTAATACATAAAACTTGTTTAAGTGTGTGAACAACTTCAATAAGGTCAGCCTGATTTGCCATGACTTCATCAATATCTTTATAAGCACTTGGGATTTCATCAACAACACCACTGTCTTTACGGCATTCAATACCTTGGGTTTGTTCAATAAGATCTTGCTGGTTAAAAAGAGTTTTTGCCTTGCTTCGACTCATCTTGCGACCTGCTCCATGAGAACAAGAACAAAATGACGCAGGGTTTGCCTTACCTCTGACGATATAAGAGCGTGCTCCCATTGAACCTGGAATAATACCTAATTCATCTAAGCCTGCTCGAATTGCACCTTTTCGGGTAATCAATAAACTTTCACCCAAATGTGTTTCACGGCTTACATAATTATGATGACAATTAATAGCCTCTTTGGTCATTTGAAAGGAGGGTAGAAGGGGGCGAATCGCTTCTAAAATTAAACGCATCATTTCCTTGCGATTTTCAAAAGCATATTCTTGAGCCCACTCTACAGCTTCTACATAATCATCAAAACTGGTTGAGCCTTCGGCAAAATAACTTAAGTCTTTATCAGGTACGTGACCAAAGCGATGTTGTGCTTCTTTCTTGGCTAACTCAATAAAATAAGTACCAATAACGTTACCCAGCCCTCTGCTACCTGAATGTAGCATCACCCATACGTCTTGATTTTCATCAATACATAATTCGATAAAGTGATTGCCACCACCTAAAGTACCAAGTTGTTTTTGCCATGTTGCATCAAATTGTCGAAGCATTCGAACAAGTCCAGGATGCTTTTTGATAATGGGCTCTAAGCGTTTTTCAAGCGGAATAATGCTAGAAGCTTTTGCTTTAACTTGTTTATGCAAAGCAAATCCGACTGGCACTTTGCGTTCGATTGCATCGCGTAAACGACTTAAGTTATCCGGTAATTGTGAGGCCTTTAGGCTTAAGCGAATTGCATTCATTCCACAGCCAATATCTACACCTACAGCAGCAGGAATAATGGCATGTTTAGTTGGAATAACACTGCCTACAGTCGCGCCTTTTCCTACGTGAACATCTGGCATAACAGCAATATGTGAATAGATAAATTGCAGTTGAGCCATTTTCTTGAGTTGTTCGATACTTTCACTGTCTATATCTTGAGTGAAAATTTTAACGGGAACACCGTAAAGTGCTTCCTCGTTTAATATTTTTTGTATGCCCATAATTTTTCTCTTATTTTTGTCCGTGCAGGCATAAAAAAACCTAGCGAATGCTAGGTCTTAAATTTGAGCATTCGGACAAGTGAAATGAATTTGTACACTTGTCCGTGAGCTGACATCGTGCCAAATTATTTAATCTGTTTTACCTTGTAGTGTTGGCATGATGTCCTCCTTATAAAAAAAAGCGCCGTTGAAAATCTGAACGGCATTTTACGCTTTTTAAATCAAAGATCAAGCTTTTGACCTTTGATTTAATTTTAATTACCGATTTTAGTCTTGCTCTGGCTTCACATTCATTTGATCGTAAGCGATCAGTTTAGTTTTATTTTTCCACTTATAGCCTAACCATATAATTAAGAACAATGGCAAACTAATATAGGTTGAAAGTAGGCCTAACCAGTCAATTTTTCCACCTAAAATGGCTTGATAGTTCTGCCCTAAAATGATGATTGAACAGAGAATAAAGGCAAACCAAGGTGCAAATGGGAAAAATTTGGCACGGTATGCTAAATCTTCTAATTTATACCCTTGAGCAATATAACCTTTGCGGAAACGATAGTGTGAAATCGCAATTCCTAACCAAACAATAAAACCACACATACCTGACATATTAAGAAGCCAGTTAAAGACTTGTTTTTCACCAATAAACGTTGTCAAGAAACAAAATGCAGCGATAAATGTTGTGGCGTATAGTGCATTCATCGGAACGCCACGACCATCAAGTTTTGCAAACCACTTTGGTGCACGGCCTTCTTGAGCCATTTTAAATAACATACGAGTTGATGAATACATGCCTGAGTTACCTGCTGACAAAATCGCGGTAAGAATGACAGCATTCATTAAACCAGCTGCAAAAGCAAAGCCAACTCTCTCATAGAGTAATGTAAATGGAGAAAGTGCAATATTTTCAGTAGTGGCAGCTTGTAGTAAATTGGGATCATCATAGGCAATTAGAGTGCCAATAATGAAAATACATAAGATATAAAATAATAAGATTCGCCAGAAAATCTGTTTGATTGCAAGTGGAATCGTTTTCTTTGGATCTTTAGATTCACCAGCAGCAACTCCCACCATTTCAGTCCCTTGGAAAGAGAATCCGGCAATCATTGCTACACCGATCATCGCTTGTAAACCACCTACAAAAGGTGCATCTTTATAGGTCCAGTTTCCAAAAGCTGCGACACCTGGCGTTAGCATAATCTTGATGATCATGGCTAATCCAATGATAATAAAGGCAACAATGGCGATCACTTTTACCATCGAGAACCAGAATTCACTTTCGCCGAATCCTTTTACGGTCATGGCATTGATTGCAAAAATTACGATGAGGAACAGGGCACTCCAATAGAAACCTGGAATATCAGGGAACCAGAACTTCATAATAAACTGAACTGCAACAAGTTCGAATGCAACCGTAATTGCCCAGTTATACCAGTAGTTCCAGCCTAGAGCGAAACCAAAGCCCTCTTCGACATAACGACTGCCGTATGTAAAAAAAGCACCAGAAGTTGGAGTGTGGGTTGCAAGCTCACCTAAGCTGGTCATTAAGAAATAAATCATAATACCAATGAGAGAGTAGGCGAGCAGCGCTCCACCTGGGCCAGCATTTGCAATGGTTGATCCAGAAGCAAGGAAGAGGCCTGTACCAATGGAACCACCAATGGCGATCATATTCAGATGACGAGCCCCAAGCTTACGCTGGAGTTTTTCAGGAGCATGTGTTTCGCTCATGGAGATTCCTTACATAGATTGTTATGCACAGGCATATAACACCTTAAAGCCTTGAAGATCAGTTTTAATCTGGCACTGACCAAAGTGCTTCTCAATTAAGATCGAATAGTTTAAAAAACGGTTTGCTACAATCCATAGCTCACCTGATGCCTTTAAATGTTTTTTAGCGTTCTGGCAGAGTCCTTCACTTGCATCATAGTTGGTATGAATACCTTGATGGAAAGGGGGATTACTGACAATGGCATCGAGTTCTGTTGGAGCGTCTGCAATACCTATGACAGGCTGCAATCTCAACTGGTCTGAACCTATTCCATTTCGACTAAAAGTCATTTCCGTTGACCGTAAAGCGAAAGCATCAATATCTAGGGCATGAATAATATTACTTGAATTTATTTTTGCCAAATAGCAACTAATAATTCCAGCACCACACCCGAAGTCGGCAATTCTACCTGATTTCACCTGATTAAGATAAGGGAGTAAAACAGCAGTTCCGACATCTAGATGATTTTGGCTAAAAACACCGGGTAGGGCACAAATCGTAAGCTCTTGTTCATTCACCTGAACAGTGTAAGTTTTAAGCCAACTTTCCAGAGGTTTAATTTTTTCGGTCTTTTCTATCTTTAAGTGCCACAATTGACAGTGGCGGGCACTATCAAGTTTTAGTATTTTGCCGAAGCTTTGTAATTGTTTGGCAGCTCTTTCTACGCCACCCTTTTTTTCACCGACTAAAAAAACAGATTGACTGGTTTTAAGATGACTCATTACTACATGCAAAATGTAATTTAAGAGCTCTTTAGATTTTGGAACAAAAATGATTGCTTGATCGAATTCTTGTGAGGGAAACTCAACTGAGAAGTGTGCTTTTGTTGCACTATTTATAAAGCCTTGATAGTCGGCATAGTTCCATGTCCAGACTGATGCATCAGTCCCAGCGGGTAATTGACTGACTAAGGCATCATTGGGCGCATTAATTAACAAGATTCTACCTTTTAAATAGTCTTGCTGTCTTAATACCACTTCACTTCTAGGATCCATGTACATCTCTCATGAAGAAGAATGCCCAGTGGGAACTGGGCAGTAATCAAAATTAAAAATTAGTTATTTATGAGTTTCAGGAAGTACAACATTTAGAATTAATGCTGCTATACCACCTGTCGCCACGCCAGAGCTAAAAATATTTTTAAATAATTCTGGCAAGTGCTCTAAAATTTGAGGAACTTGAGCAACACCTAAACCTAATGCAAGTGAGATGGCAATAATTAATAATGCTCGGCGATCAAGATGAATAGATGCAAGAATATTAATACCTGATGCAGCTACTGCACCGAACATCACCATAACAGCACCCCCTAAAACCGCTTGAGGAACTGCTTGTATAACGCCAGCTACTGCAGGGAATAAACCTAATAAAATGAGTAAAGCAGCAATCCAGATACCTACATAGCGGCTAGCTACCCCAGTGAGTTGAATTACACCATTATTTTGAGCGAAAACAGAACTCGGAAAAGTATTAAATAAGCCAGCTAGTAAAGAGTTTGCACCATTCACTAATACACCACCTTTAATGCGTTCCATCCATACTGGACCATTAACAGGCTGGTTTGAGAGTTTACTGGTTGCTGTCACATCACCAATGGCTTCTAAAGAGGTCACCAAATAAATGAATGCCATTGGGATGAATAATCCCCAAGAGAAGCTCAAACCAAAGTGCATTGGTGTTGGAATTTGTACAAGTGGTGCATCTTTAATACTCGAGAAGTCTAGATGTCCCATAAATCCAGCAAGAATGTAGCCAATGACTAAGGCGATTAAAATAGCTGAGCTTTTAATCCAAACTACTCGAATACGATTTAGCACAATAATAATAGCAAGTACGCTACATGACATAATAAGGTTGTCTGCACTTGCAAAAGTATGATCTTGCATAGCTTGATAGCCACCACCCATACTAATCAAGCCTTCTTTAATAAGCGTTAAGCCAATTAATAAAACAACAATACCAGTTACCAAAGGCGTAATGAGTCTTTTTACCCATGGAAGAATTTGTGAAACACCCATTTCAATAAAGGAACCGGCAATGACTACACCAAATATTGCAGCCATAACTTGGTTTACAGGTGTTCCTGCGGCAACCATTGCACTACCAATACCAATAATAGGGCCAATAAAGTTAAAACTTGTGCCTTGAACAATAAGAAGGCCTGCACCAAACGGACCAACTTTTTTACATTGTAGAAATGTAGCAATACCCGAAATAACCAAAGACATCGATAAAATCATGTTAGTTTCGGTGCGTGAAACGCCTAAAGCTAAGCAAATTAAAAGGCCTGGTGTAACAATTGGTACAATAATCGCAAGCAAATGCTGGAAAGCTGCTAAAAAAGCGATCAAAGGTTTTGGTCGATCATTTAAACCATAAACAAGGTCTAAATGGTCTTGAGAGTGTTGATTGGACATGGGTGTAGGTCCGCCGCAATTTTGCAAATTGGCGCTATTCTAATCGAGATAACTATCTTTACAAAACGAAATACAGGCTATTAGAAATTTTTTTTGTCAATGTCAATAAACTGTCACTACTCAAGAGTAGTGTTTTTCTGTATAATTTGCCCTCAAATTTCAGGCGTTTCGAATTTTCATGTCAGATATCAAAAATCTCCGTAATATCGCAATTATTGCGCACGTCGACCACGGGAAAACCACACTTGTCGATAAACTACTTCAGCAATCAGGTGCTCTCGGTGACCGAGCAGGCGAGATTGAGCGTGTCATGGACTCGAACGCGCTTGAAAGTGAACGTGGTATTACTATTCTTGCAAAAAACACTTCTATTACTTGGTTGGATAAACGTACTGATACAACTTACCGTATCAACATCGTTGACACCCCGGGACACGCCGACTTCGGTGGTGAAGTAGAACGTGTTATGTCGATGGTTGACTGCGTATTGCTTTTAGTTGACTCTCAAGAAGGTCCAATGCCACAAACTCGTTTTGTGACACAAAAAGCGTTTGCTCGTGGTTTAAAGCCAATCGTTATTATCAACAAAGTTGACAAGCCAAGCGCACGTCCAGACTGGGTTATCGATCAAGTATTTGATTTATTTGATAACCTTGGTGCAACTGATGAACAGTTGGACTTCCCAGTCGTTTATGCATCAGGTTTACGCGGTGTAGCTGGTCCTTCTCCAGAAGAACTTGCAGAAGATATGACTCCGTTGTTTGAAACGATTGTAGACATCGTTGAACCGCCAGCAGTTGATGCTGAAGGTCCATTCCAAATGCAGATTTCATCACTTGACTATAACAGCTTCGTAGGCGTTATCGGTGTTGGTCGTATTCAACGTGGTTCAGTAAAATTAAATACTCCTGTTACTGTAATTGACAAAGAAGGCAATACACGTAACGGTCGTATCTTAAAAATCATGGGTTACCATGGTTTAGAGCGTATTGATGTTGATTCAGCATCTGCTGGTGATATCGTATGTATTACTGGTATTGATGCGCTTAACATTTCTGACACGATTTGTGATCCGAAAAATGTTGAAGCATTACCAGCTTTATCTGTAGATGAACCTACAGTATCTATGACATTCCAAGTAAACAACTCTCCGTTTGCTGGTAAAGAAGGTAAGTTCGTAACTTCACGTAATATCCGTGAACGTTTAGATCGCGAATTAATTCATAACGTAGCTTTACGTGTTGAAGATACTGACAGTCCAGACCGTTTCAAAGTATCTGGTCGTGGTGAACTTCACCTTTCAGTTTTAATTGAAAATATGCGTCGTGAAGGTTTCGAAATGGGCGTGTCACGTCCACAAGTAATCATGAAAGAAATCGACGGTCAAAAACAAGAGCCTTACGAAAACGTAACTTTTGACGTTGAAGAACAGCATCAAGGTGCTGTTATGGAACAAATGGGCTTCCGTAAAGGTGAAATGACAAATATGGAAGTTGACGGTAAAGGCCGTATCCGTATTGAAGCAACTGTGCCTTCACGTGGTTTGATCGGTTTCCGTTCTGAATTCTTGACCATGACTTCTGGTACAGGGATCATGACATCAAGCTTCTCGCATTATGGTCCAGCTAAACAAGGTACTGTTGCGAAACGTCAAAATGGTGTATTGATTTCAATGGTTCAAGGTACTTGCTTGGGCTATGCATTATTTACACTTCAAGACCGTGGTCGTTTATTTGCTAAACCACAGTTAGAAGTATATGAAGGCATGATCATCGGTATTAACTCTCGTTCAGATGATATGGTTGTTAACCCAACTAAAGCGAAGCAGTTAACTAACGTTCGTGCATCTGGTACTGATGAAGCATTAACTTTAACACCTGCAATGGAATACACGCTTGAACAAGCGCTTGAATTCATTGAAGATGATGAGTTAGTAGAAGTGACTCCAAAGTCAATTCGTATCCGTAAGCGTTACTTGACTGAAAACGAACGTAAACGTAACCGTGATAAATAATTTTTCTTAAATGAAAAAGAAAAACCGCTAAATTAATTTAGCGGTTTTTTATTAGTTATTATTTAAATTAAAGTAAGCTTAAAAACATATTTTTCTTATCGGAGAATATGTTGTTAAAGTGTGAAATAACTTTCTTTTTTTGATAAAAATATTAAATTATCAATATCATGGCGAGTACTATCTAAATGGATAAGATGCCAATGAAAAAGAAAAATATGACGTGTTTCGACCCCCGACATCTGGAGATGTTTAGATGAGTATTATTCAAGAATTTAAAGAATTTGCCATTAAAGGCAATATGATGGATTTAGCCATTGGTGTGATTATTGGTGGTGCTTTTGGCAAAATCGTGGACTCTTTAGTTAAAGATATCATCATGCCGCTTATCACTGTAATTACTGGTGGTGGTGTTGATTTCTCTCAAAAGTTTATTGTGTTAGGTGCAAACCCTAATAACTTACAATCTTTAGATGCTTTGCAAAAAGCAGGTATTAATGTTTTAACTTATGGTAACTTCCTCACCATTTTAATTAACTTCCTGATTTTAGCTTGGGTTGTATTCTTAATGGTGAAATTATTAAACAGACTTCGCCGTGATAAGAATGAGCCAGAAGCTCCGGCTGCAACTCCTGAAGATGTTCAATTATTGCGTGAAATTCGTGATGAGTTGAAAAAACAAGCCTAATAAAGTTTGAAATAAAAAACGGTACCGAGAGTGCCGTTTTTTATTACTTAACATTTTATGCGGGTCTAAAGATATTGATAAAATTGTAAAGCTACTAATAAGTTCAGCTAAGCATATTGAAAACGGGGATAAATAAATGAATCAGCTTTTTGTTTATGGCACTTTATGTCCAAATAAAGCAAATGCTCATATTTTAGAGCAGATTGGCGGTCACTGGAGCAAAGCCAGTGTGCGCGGTGTGATTCATATTTTAGATTGGGGGCCCGACAAAGGCTTAAAAGCAATTGTTTTAGATTCAACAGCCGATTGGGTGGAAGGCTATCTGTTTAGCACAGAAAAACTAGCTGAAAATTGGCAGATGCTTGATGATTTTGAAGGTTTTCAATATCAGCGTGTCATAGCAGAAGTAAAGCTTGAGTCAGGAGAGCTGGCTAAGGCTTGGACTTATCAGATGAATGTACAGGCCCAAGCTTCTGAGAACCATAATTAAAAATAATGGAATTAACGCAAACTGCCCATCCTGAATTTAACTTCTAAAAGATGATAACCGAACTGGCTTTTTATTGGGCCTTGTAAGACACGTTCAGCGGCTGTAAATACCACTTTATCAATCACTGGAACTAGTTGCCCTTTTTTGACTTCGCCAAGTTCTCCGCCACGTTTTGCAGAATTACAAGTTGAATATTGCTTGGCAATTTTGGCAAAGTCAGCGCCATTTTGTAATTTCTTTTTTAGCTGTTCTGCTAAGTCTTTATCTTTGACCAGAATATGTCGAACGATAGCTGTTTGCATTAAGATTTCCTCTGAAAGTTAGGGCTTATTGGGCTTTTTGAGGGGTTGGCATTCTGGGCAAAATACGCTGGCACGCTGACCAAGTTTCAAGTTTTCTAATGGGGTTTCACAGTTAACACACATTTCTCCAGCACGACCATAGGCGAGAAGTGTTTGCTGAAAATAACCATTTTCTCCCATGGCATTGCTGTAGTCTCGTAAAGTCGAGCCACCTAAATCAATCGCCGATTTTAAAATTCGTTTAATCTCGAGAACCAGTTTCTCAATTTGTTGAAAACTTAAGTCTCCAGCTGGCTGAGCTGGGTGAATTCCAACATTAAACAAACTTTCAGTTGCATAGATATTGCCAACGCCCACCACAACATGATTATCCATAATTGCAATTTTTGTGCCGACCGATTTATTTTTAAGTTTTGAAGCTAAATATTCTGCATTAAATTCAGTACTTAACGGCTCAGGTCCTAAAGTATCAATTAACTTTCCTTGTGTTTCGGAATTTAACCAGAGAATGCAGCCAAAGCGACGTGGGTCATGATAACGTAACTCATATTCCTCAAACCGAATAATAAAGTGATCATGTTTTCTCAGCTCATCATTTGGTTGGCACAAGCGGAAGCTTCCTGACATTCCCAAATGCCAGAGCATCTGATCTTGTTCAAACTCTGCCAAGATATATTTGGAACGACGATTTAAGTTAATGAGACGTTGCCCAACAAGTTTTTGAACATCAGCAGGTATCGCCCAGCGTAAACTAGGGTTACGTACTTCAACACTTAGAACTTTTTGATTCAATAGAGGAAATAAACTGGTTTTGGTTGTTTCGACTTCGGGTAACTCAGGCATGCCAACTCGCAGAATTAACAGATATACTGGATTAATCAAGTATAACGTGTGGTATGTAATATTTCAGAGATTACTATGTCAGATATTTTACCATTAAGCTGGTTTCAACGTGAAACTTCAGAAGTTGCACATGATTTAATTGGATGTGTATTGTGTAAGCGACAACCTGATGGACAAGTCATCCGGTGTACGATTAGTGAAACAGAAGCTTATTTGGGTGTTCGTGATAAAGCTTGCCATAGTTACAATGATAAACGTACAGCTCGAACAGATGTGATGTATCGACCTGGTGGTACGATTTATGTTTATTTGATTTATGGCATGTATGAAATGCTCAACCTCATTACTCAGACAGAAGGTGTTCCAGAGGGGGTAATGATTCGCTCTGCATTTTTAAATGGTGCTTCAACTAAAAAAGAATATAAGCTTTTAGCTGGACCCGGCAAATTAACACGCTATTTAGGCATTGATCGGTCTTTAAAAGGTCAGACTTTAGGTGAGGAATCTGGACTGTGGATTGAAGCAGCTTCAACGCAGCCAGAAGTCGTCATGACGCCACGGATTGGAATTGACTATGCTGAAGAAGCAAAAGACTGGCCGGAACGATATTGCTGGAAAGATCATCCATCTTTAAGCCGTTAGTTCAATTGAACGAATCAATTCATTAAGTTTTAACAAAGACTGTTCCAGATTTACAACAATGCAGATTGAATTCAATATCCAGACAAGACGCTACTTTTTGTTATCATAACTACAATATAAATAAAGGAAATAAGCATGTCCTTATTACGCTTAGACCGACTTCATTACTGTATTTTGATGAGTATGGGCTGCATTTCTAGCCCACTTGTTTGGGCAGAAGACTTAAAACAAGACGTGACTGTATTGCCAACGTTACATGTGGAAGCCACGCGTACTGATACAACCTATTTGCAAACACCAGCTTCGGTTTTTCGTATAGATGCACCTCAATTCGATACTTCTTCACAAGTAAATTTAACTGAAGTTGTGAAGGGGATACCAAGTTTACAGATTCGTAACCGTGAAAATTATGCGCAAGATTTACAACTATCTATGCGTGGTTTTGGTGCACGCTCTACTTTTGGTGTTCGAGGTATTCGCCTGTATGTAGATGGTATTCCTGCAACCATGCCTGATGGACAAGGCCAAACTTCTAATATCGATTTAAGTAGTCTGGATCATGTTGAAGTTTTAACTGGGCCTTTTTCCTCACTGTATGGAAACTCATCGGGTGGGACAATTTTAACGTCTACTAAAGAAGGGCAAGGGAAAGATTCAATTGAGCTGAGTTATTCGGGAGGTAGCCACGATAAAAGCCGAGCTGGACTCGTGCTACAAGGTGGGGCAAAGGGTGCGAATGAACCAAGCTATGTTATTAGCTCATCATACTTCGACACTGATGGTTACCGAGAACATAGCGGTGCAGAAAAAGTACTAAATAATGCAAAACTCAGTTGGAATCTTGATGATGGAAGTAAAATCAATTGGGTAACCAACTATGTAAAAATCCATGCAGATGACCCGCAGGGTTTAACGCATGATCAGTGGAATGCAAATCCAAAGCAACAAGTTCCATTTTTAAAGCAATTTAATGTCCGTAAAGATATTGAACAAACTCAAACGGGTGTGACGTGGGCTAAACCGATTAATGATAAAAATGAACTGTATGCTATGGCATATTTAGGTAATCGCCAAGTCACTCAATATCAATCTATTCCTAAGTCGACACAAGATGCCAGCATCAATCATGCAGGCGGGGTAATTGATTTTGAGCGTGATTATTATGGTGCTGATTTCCGTTGGACGGGGAAAGAGTTACTTCCAAATACTACTCTAAGTGTTGGTGTTGCACTCGATGCAATGGATGAAGATCGTAAAGGCTTTGAAAACTTTAACTTAGTAAACGGAAAACCTTCTTATGGCGACAAGGGTAATTTACGCCGTGATGAAGACAATACTTTATGGAATATCGATCCATATTTGCAAGCTTCATGGCAGTTCTTACCAACTTGGCGTTTAGATACGGGTGTACGCTATAGCAATGTCCATTACAAATCTAAAGATAACTACTTAAGCAATGGCGATGATAGCGGCAAAACTGATTACAAAAAGGTTTTACCTTCTGCTGCTTTAAGTTGGCAAATTTTACCTGAACTGATGGCCTATGTGAGTTATGCCAAAGGTTTTGAAACACCAACTTTTACTGAAATGGCATATCGTCCAGATGGAGAAAGTGGTTTTAATTTTGATTTGACTGCATCTACAAGCGATACCTATGAAACAGGTTTAAAGTCACAAAACCGTTTAGGTGATTTTACTTTGGCTGTGTTCCAGACTAAAACCAAAGATGACATCGTTTCTGCAGGGAACTCAAATGGACGTTCCACATTTCGTAATGCAGATAAAACCTTACGCGAAGGTGTTGAGCTTGCATGGAATAAAAAATTGTGGCGAGATTTAACAGCTACCGCAAGCTATACATATTTAGATGCTACTTTTGATGCTGATATTCCAGCATTAGGAAGTATTGCTCAAATTCCATCGGGTAATGCCATTCCAGGAATTGCTAAAAACCAAGCTTATGCCTCTTTGGCTTGGCAGCCATCACAGGGTTTATATGGTGGTGTAGATGTACAGTATATGGATAAAGTATACGTGAATGATACCAACAGTGACGCAGCGCCAAGCTACAGTGTAACCTCAGCTAATGTGGGTTATGCATGGGTAATGGGCAACTGGAAAGTGAATAGCTTTGCCCGTGTTGATAACCTATTTGATAAAAACTATGCAGGTTCAGTGATCGTAAATGATGGTAATGGACGCTACTTTGAACCAGCGGATGGACGTAACTGGAGTGCAGGTTTACGTGTAATTAAGCAATTCTAGGAATTAAAAATGGCAAAATTATTTGAAACGGTTAACTTTGGTTCACTACAACTGGTCAATAGAATTGTAATTGCTCCGATGTGCCAATATTCGGCAACAAATGATGGTGAAATTACCTATTGGCATGAACAGCAATGGGCAAATTATGCATTGTCTGGTGCAGGCCTTTGTATTGTAGAAGCAACTGCTGTACAACCTGAGGGTCGGATTAGCTATGCTGACCTTGGCCTGTGGAATGATCTGCAACGTGACCAAATCAAAGCGTTGTTAGCTAAGGTTCATACACTTTCACCGATGCCATTTGGAATTCAGTTAGCACATGCAGGGCGTAAAGCATCTACTGAAAAGCCGTGGTTAGGCAAAGGTCAAATTGCAAAAGATCAACCTCATGGTTGGCAAACGGTTGCTCCAAGTGAAAGTACTTTTTCTGTTCATGATGCAGCACCGCATGCTTTGACCATTGCTGAGATTAAACAAGTCCAACAAGACTTTGCAGCAGCTGCAAAACGTGCGGTAGAGGCTGGATTTGAGTTGATTGAAATTCATGCGGCGCATGGTTATTTACTACACCAATTCTTATCGCCAATTGCCAATCAGCGTACTGATGAATATGGTGGTTCTTTAGAAAACCGTATGCGTATGACCCTTGAAGTTCTTCAGGCAATTAAACTCGCTGTACCTGAAGGTTATCCTGTTGGTGTTAGACTTTCTGCAACCGATTGGTTGGAGAGCATTGAGCATTGGGATGTTGAATCTACGGTTGGTTTATCAAAAGCTTTAGAGCAATTGGGCGCAGCCTACGTGCATGTGTCTAGTGGCGGTTTGCACGAGCATCAATCTATTACGATTGGGGCAGGTTACCAAGTTCCATTTGCTGAACAAGTCAAAAAGCATGTGTCTATTCCAGTCATTGCTGTAGGGTTAATTACTGAGCCAGAACATGCCGAACAAATTTTGGAAAACCAGCAAGCTGATGCTATTGGTCTTGCTCGTGCAATGTTGTACGACCCAAGATGGCCTTGGCATGCAGCGGCAGCTTTAGGTGCAGAAGTTAAAATTGCGCCTCAGTATTTACGTTGCCAACCTCATGGATTAAAGCAGCTTTTTCACTCTTTTTAATTGTATTGGGCAAAGTTATCTTTGCCCATTTTTCTTTCGCTAAGTGAGGACGGTCAGTGGTTTTTCAGGTTATTTTACCTATCTTGATATTGCTATTGATGGGCTATGTTTGTGTC
>Ga0209795_10000769_pt1 | contig 22703 bp, 20 predicted proteins | sample AgamicOrMarz_FD_187166 | JGI IMG/M metagenome (GOLD analysis project Ga0209795, IMG submission 187166) | Agave microbial communities from Guanajuato, Mexico - Or.Ma.rz (SPAdes) (version 2) | ecosystem: Host-associated > Plants > Phyllosphere > Phylloplane/Leaf | place: Guanajuato, Mexico...
AAAAAGTGACGGTTACAACCGAAAAAAATAAATAAGGTAGCAAATAGCGTATGTGGTTTACTCGAATCAGTGTGAAATACCCCGTTTTTACCATTATGATGATGCTCAGCTTAATGGTACTCGGGTTAGCTTCTTGGAAACGCATGACTGTCGAAGAGTTCCCAAATATAGATTTCCCATTCGTAGTGGTCACTACGCAATATGCGGGTGCGTCGCCTGAAGCGGTTGAGTCAGATATTACAAAAAAACTTGAAGATCAAATCAATACAATTTCAGGAATTAAACAAATTACTTCACGCTCAAGTGAAGGCTTTTCGATGGTGATTGCCGAATTTAATCTCGATACATCTTCAGCGATTGCAGCACAAGATGTTCGTGACAAAATTGCACCCGTCACAGCACAGTTCCGTGATGAAATTGATACACCGATTGTACAGCGCTATGACCCCTCCTCTAGCCCAATCATGTCGGTTGTATTTGAATCAAACAGCATGAGTTTGGCGCAATTAAGTTCGTATGTAGATAAAAAAATTGTGCCTCAGCTTAAAACTGTTTCAGGTGTCGGTAATGTAAATTTATTGGGTGATGCAAAGCGGCAAATCCGAATAAAGGTTATTCCTGCACAACTGCAAAGCTATGGCATTGGTATTGATCAGGTCATTAACACCTTAAAAAATGAAAATATTGAAGTCCCTGCCGGAACCTTACAACAAAACAATTCTGAACTGGTCGTACAGATTCAATCGAAAGTTATCCATCCCCTTGCATTTGGCGATTTGGTGATTGCCAATAAAAATGGTTCGCCCATTTTTTTAAAGCAAGTGGCAACTGTTGAAGACACACAAGCCGAACTACAATCGAGTGCCTTTTATAATGGAAGAACCGCTGTCTCTGTCGATATTTTAAAAAGCTCCGATGCCAATGTCATTAAAGTTGTCGATCAGACTTATGAAATGTTAGAGAAATTAAAAGATCAAATGCCTGCGGGCTTAAATTACAAAGTGGTAGCTGATAGCTCTAAAGGTATTCGTGCCTCAATTAAAGATGTCGCTCGAACCATTATTGAAGGTGCGGCCTTAGCAGTTCTCATTGTTTTACTCTTTTTAGGCTCTTTCCGTTCTACCGTTATTACAGGTCTAACCTTACCGATTACTTTGCTCGGAACCTTAACTTTCATTTGGGCTTTTGGTTTCAGCATTAACATGATGACACTGTTAGCGCTATCGCTCAGTATTGGTTTACTTATTGATGATGCAATTGTAGTGCGGGAAAACATTGTCAGACATACTGAACTTGGCAAAGACCACGTAACTGCAGCTCTTGAAGGGACAAAAGAAATTGGTTTAGCCGTACTCGCAACTACACTTACCATTGTGGCAGTATTTCTACCTGTAGCCTTCATGGGTGGTCTGATTGGACGTTTCTTTTATCAATTTGGTGTAACGGTCAGTACCGCTGTTTTAATTTCAATGTTTATTAGTTTTACACTCGATCCAATGCTATCAGCTCACTGGAAAGATCCTGTAAAGAAAAAAGATAATTGGCTACAACGGTTTTTTGACCATATTTCTAATTTGCTAGATCGGCTTGCTCATGTTTATGAAAAGCTATTAAAACTTGCTCTACGCTTCCGTTTCATTACAGTCATTATTGCAATCGCCTCATTATTTGCTGCATTAGGACTATCTAAACTGATTGGGACCGAATTTGTACCTACACCAGATAAAGGTGAAGTGCGTATCCAGTTCGAAACTCCTGTAGATGCTTCTTTGGAATATACTCAAGCAAAATTACATCAGGTCGATCAAATTATTAGACAATTCCCCGATGTGGTTTCTACTTACGGCGTAGTCAACAGTGAAGTAGACTCTGGTAAAAACCATGCAGGTTTAGGGGTGACCTTAAAACCAAAACAAGAACGTAGCTCAGATCTTAATACACTCAACAACGAGTTCCGTGATCGTTTGCAAACAGTAGCAGGTATTCGAGTAACTTCTATTGCCGCAGCACAAGACTCTGTCTCTGGCGGCCAAAAGCCAATCATGATTTCTATTAAAGGATCTGACCTAAATGAACTACAGAAAATTTCAGATCGCTTTATTGCTGAAATGGAAAAAATTCAAGGCGTAGTTGATTTAGAAAGTTCATTGAAAGAACCTAAACCGACTTTGGGTGTCCATATTAATCGTGTATTGGCAAGTGATTTAGGTTTATCTGTATCCCAAATTGCGAATGCCATTCGACCATTAATTGCGGGTGACAATGTCACCACGTGGGAAGATCGTGACGGCGAAACTTATGATGTAAATTTACGTTTAAATGAAAATAAACGTATGCTTCCACAAGATGTGCAAAATTTATATATCAACTCTAATAAAACCAATGCAGCTGGACAAAACATATTAGTTCCATTGAGTGCCGTTGCAACGACCGAAGAAAAGCTCGGCGCTTCACAAATTAACCGGCGTGATCTTGAGCGCGAGGTTCTGATTGAGGCAAATACTTCAGGACGTCCTAGTGGCGATATTGGTCAAGACATCGATAAAATGCAAAAGGCGTTTAAGCTGCCTGCGGGCTATACATTTGATACGCAAGGGGCAAATGCCGATATGGCTGAATCTGCAGGGTACGCATTAACAGCCATTACCCTATCGATTGTATTTATCTATATTGTGTTAGGTTCTCAGTTCAATAGCTTTATTCATCCAGCGGCTATTATGGCGTCTTTACCTTTATCATTAATTGGTGTTTTTCTTGCCTTATTCTTATTCCAAAGCACCCTAAATCTGTTTTCGATTATTGGTATTATCATGCTGATGGGGCTTGTCACTAAAAATGCGATTTTGCTGATCGACTTTATTAAGAAAGCAATGGATCAGGGGACGAGCCGTTATGATGCTATTTTACAAGCGGGGAAAACCCGTTTACGTCCAATCTTAATGACCACAAGTGCTATGGTGATGGGGATGGTCCCTTTAGCTTTGGGTCTTGGCGAAGGCGGTGAGCAAAGTGCACCAATGGCTCATGCTGTGATTGGCGGTGTAGTTACCTCTACCCTGTTGACACTTGTAGTTGTACCCGTCATTTTCACTTATCTGGATGACTTGAAAAACTTTATGCTGCGTCAAACTCGACGATTCATGTCATAATGCAGCGATTATCGTATAATCTGCGTTTTATATAACGCTTAACTTTTAGGACTTTTTCCATGCGCGCAAGCCGCTTTTTATTTGCAACGTTGAGAGAAACCCCAAATGATGCTGAAGTGATTTCACACCAGCTCATGTTACGTGCGGGGATGATTCGTAAATTGGCATCTGGTTTATATACATGGCTGCCGATGGGAACACGTGTGCTTAAAAAAGTAGATGCGATTGTTCGTGAAGAAATGAACCGTTCAGGCGCAATGGAAGTATTCATGCCCGTGACTCAACCCGCAAGTCTTTGGGAAGAATCAGGTCGATATGAACAATACGGTCCTGAATTATTACGTTTTAAAGATCGTCATACGAACCCATTTGTACTTGGGCCAACGCATGAAGAAGTTATTACGGATATGGCGCGTAACGAATTAAAAAGTTATAAGCAGCTTCCTGTAAATTTCTATCAAATTCAAACTAAATTCCGTGATGAAATCCGTCCACGTTTTGGTGTAATGCGTTCACGTGAGTTCATCATGAAAGATGCTTATTCTTTCCATGCAACTCAAGAATCATTACAAGAAACTTATGACGTGATGTATGACACTTATAGCCGTATTTTTACTCGCTTAGGTTTAGATTTCCGTCCAGTTCAAGCTGATACAGGCTCTATTGGTGGTTCAGCTTCACACGAATTCCACGTATTGGCTGCTAGTGGTGAAGATGACATCGCATTTTCAACTGAGTCTGATTATGCAGCAAACGTTGAAATGGCTGAGGCTGTTTTAGTTGGTGAACGTGCAGCGCCAACACAAGAACTAAAATTGGTTGAAACACCAAACCAAAAAACAATTGATGATGTATGCCAATTCTTAAATGCTGATCCAAAGCAATCTGTTAAAGCATTATTGGTTCAAGGCGTTGCAGACGAAAAAGGGAATATTCCTGTCGTTGCTCTATTTGTACGTGGCGACCACGAACTGAATGAGATTAAAGCTGAGAAGCATCCTTTAGTTGCGGCTCCTCTTACTTTTGCAACTGAAGAACAACTTCAAGCATTTGGTTTAACTGCTGGCTTTACTGGTCCACAAGGTTTAGTCGAAAAAGGTTTGACTGTTATTGTTGATCGCGCTGCATCTGTTCTTTCTGACTTCGTTGCTGGTGCAAATGAAGCGGACAAACATGCAGTTGGCGTAAACTGGGAACGTGATGCGCAAATTAGCGAAGTTTTTGATTTACGTAATGTGGTTGAAGGCGATCCATCTCCAGATGGCAAAGGCACACTACAAATTAAACGTGGTATTGAAGTAGGTCATATTTTCCAGCTTGGTACTAAATACTCTGAAGCTTTAGGCTGTAAAGTTCTAGGTGAAGATGGCAAACCATTTACAGTAACCATGGGATGTTACGGTATTGGTGTAACACGTGTTGTTGCAGCTGCAATTGAACAAAACTACGATGACAAAGGTATTATCTGGCCTCAAGCCATTGCACCTTTTGAAATTGCCATTGTTCCAATGAATGCGCACAAATCACCACGTACTCTTGAAGCAGCAGAATCACTTTATGCAGAACTTCAAGCTCAAGGTTTTGATGTATTACTTGATGATCGTAACGAACGTCCGGGCGTTAAGTTCTCTGATCTTGAGTTGATGGGTATTCCACACCGTATTGTGATGGGTGAAAAAGGTCTTGATGCTGGTACTTTTGAATATAAAGGCCGTCGCGATGCAGAAGCGAGCAATTTAACGAAAGAAGAGCTTTTAGCTAAGTTAGCGCGTTAATAAATACTCAATAAAAAAGCAGCTTTTCGAAGCTGCTTTTTTTAACTCAAGTTTATGCCTGAACCGTTAAGTCTTTGATATTGGTTGATGAACCATTGTTTTTAACCGACTCAATTCCTTTATCTCGTGAAGCTTCACTTGCATAGAACTGACTCGTGCCAATAATTTGATGATTTGCAGCTTTTAAATTGAAGTAAGGTTTCCCATTCTTTGCAGTTAAACGCTCATATCGGGCGTCATCACCACTATTTTTCTGAATTGATTCAATACCATTTACAGCAGAGGCTTTTGCCTTATATAGCTCGCTATTTAAAATAGGTTCACCATTACCTGCCTTTAGGATAAAGCGATATTGTCCATCACTCGCTTGTGAAATTTCGTACCATCCTGCCATAAAAACCTCATTTTTTTGTTGGTGTGGGTATGACTTTCGTTATTATTCTGGACGAAAGTTTTTTGTTATTAATAATAATATAAAGCCGCAAACATTCCTTGAATAGCCCATTTTTTATACTTTTTCGTAATAAAATTAGAATGATGTTAGAAATTTAAAAAGCAGAGATATAAACATCTATCTCTGCTGAAATGTAATAATAATTAACAGTTTAAGCTTTTTTTACAAATTCAGATTTTAATTTCATCTGACCAATGCCATCAATTTTGCAATCAATATTATGGCCATCACTTGCATCTGGAACTAAACGAATCGTTTTTACCTTTGTACCGACTTTAACGACTGAAGATGAACCTTTAATTTTTAAGTCTTTAATTACAGTGACGCTGTCGCCATCTGCCAAGACATTTCCATTCGCATCTTTAATAATTTCTTGTTCTTCAGTAAGCGATGCTTCTCCTTCTTTCCACTCATGTGAACATTCAGGACAAATCAATAAGTCGCCATCTTGGTAAGTATATTCTGATTGACATTTTGGGCAGTTTGGCAAAGACATGAAAAAAATCTCAAAAAGTATATTATGCGAGATACAATTCATTTTTTAAAGTTTTAAATAAAAGACTTTTACCAAAAAAAAATTTATATATTCATTTTAAGATTTTACTTAATAAATATTCTTTCAAAATAATTGCATGGTTATTTTCTACATCTTTTGCTGAATATAAAAACGTAACTGTATGCTCAGCTATAATCTTTTGCAGTTCTTCAACTGCGGAGTTGGTTTCAAGCTCTTTTAAATAACGCTGCTTAAATTCTTCCCAATGATCTGGCGTTGCAGCATGGAACCATTTTCTAAGTTCAGTTGAAGGAGCCACTTCTTTTAGCCACAAATCTAAATGAGCATTCTCTTTACTAATTCCCCTGCTCCATAGGCGGTCAACCAAAATTCGCTTACCGTCACTAGGGTCGGCCTTTTCATAAATTCTTTTAATATGTATATCCATCGTTTTTCTCTGCATACAACTTATATTTTGGAGTTATAAAATTATTCTATATTTTATTCATTTAGAATAAAGCTCAAAAAGAAAAAGTGAGCAGAAATAAATCTACTCACTTTTATATGTGACTCTAAAAATAACTTTTTATTGGTCTGGAATTTCAGCTTCAACTAATAACGTGAGTAAAGATAGTGATTCTTGCCATCCTAAGTAGCAGGCTTCTACAGGAATAACTTCAGGTATTCCTTCTTGTGTAATGTGCACTTCTGTACCCACCATTACCGTTTTTAATGTAATAGTGACTTGCATAGTTCCTGGTAAATTTGGATCATCGAATTGATCGTTGTAGCGAATTAATTCATTTGGAACTAGTTCAACATATGTTCCACCGAAAGCATGTGTTGAACCTGTTGAAAAATTGGTAAAACTCATTTTGTATGAGCCACCAACATTTGCATCAAAACTATGAACCTTGGCAGTAAAACCATGAGGTGGCAGCCACTTTACTAAAGCATCTGGATCTAAAAATGCACGATAGACTCGCTCGGCTGGAGCCTTAAACACACGATGAAATTTTACTGTTCCTGTTGTCATCGTATTCTCCTTATTTTAATTTTCCTAAAATTATTGAAATTATCGTTATTAGCTTAAACCTTCCAATTTATCCAAACGTATATTTTTGGTGTTTTTTTAAACTAAAAAGCGATGTGCAGAACAAAATCAATTTATGAAAACTATGGCTGATTTTTTAGTAAAAATGGAGCAAAATAGTCAGCAATCATAAAGAAACATATTGAATTTGAGATTAATCATGAGTCTGCTCGCTTTCTCCTCATATGCTTTAAACGGTGTAGATGCACAAAAGTTTTTACAAGGCCAAGTTACTGTAGATACTGAACGTTTAGCTGAAAATACAACTCGCTATACAGCTATTTGTGATCTTAAAGGTCGTATTCATTTTGGCTTATGGCTAAAGAAAATTAATGCTGAAAGTTTTGAAATTGTAGTTACTCAAGATCAAGCTGAAGAATTTGCCAAACACATTAAAAAGTATGGCGCCTTTTCAAAAATGACCTTAAGCGAACAAGGCATTGTGTTCCCAAAAGTAGTGAATCATCAAACTGAGTTCACTACTGCTGAAACTGATATTTCTGAATGGCAAAAACAAGCCATTATGACTGGTCAAGCTTGGATTACACAGACAACTGAACATGAATTCCAACCACAGGAATTACGTTTACATCAACGTGAAGGCGTCAATTATGACAAGGGCTGTTACTTAGGCCAGGAAATTGTGGCACGCCTTTGGTTTAAAGCAAAACCAAAACACTGGTTACATCTTGTGCAAGGTACAGGTGAAGCACCAGCTTCAGCAACTCAATTAAATAACGATGTAGAAGTCGTTAATAGTATTGCAACTGATGAAGGTTATCTTGCTTTAGTTGTAGCTAAACCTGCTGCTCTTCAAGAGTTAGGGATTCAAGTTCTTGAGTTACCTGAAGCTTTAAGTGGTGATGTTGCAAGACCACAATAATAATTTTTATTAGTCCAAACTGCCCACTGCTAAGTTAGTGGGCTTTTTTATAGATACAAAACACTAATGATTTCATTAGATTAGAACGTCAATTTTTTAAGCTTTATATGCCATCATTAGCCCTGTTGTAATTCAAGAGAAAAAAGATGAAAACTAAACTTGCTACACTCATGTTGGGTCTGGCTATTTTCGGTTCTGCTCACGCTGATGTTAAAACACTTGAACAAAATCTTAAGACGAATTATCCCGATTTGCCTGTAAAAGGTGTTTATCAATCTCCTGTACAAGGCATTTATGAAGTGTATACAAGCGGCCGCATTGTCTATACAAACCAAGATGCGAAGTACTTCTTTGTTGGTAATTTAGTCGACATCAAACAACAAAAAAATATGACTGAAGAAAGAATTGCCGAATTGGGTAAGATTGACGTTAAAAGTTTGCCATTAAATCAGGCCATTAAATATGTAAAAGGTAAAGGCGAACGTACGATCTATATCTTTAGTGACCCTGATTGCCCATATTGCCAGCGTCTAGAACAAAATATGGCTGGGGTTGATAACGTAACGGTATATGTATTCCTTTATCCTCTCACCAGTTTGCATCCAAATGCTGAAAAAGTTTCAAATCAAATCTGGTGTTCAAAAAATCCGGCAGAAGCCTGGACAAACTACATGCTTAATCGCAAATTACCGACGAGTAGCAAGAGTTGCTCAAGCCCAATTCAGAAAAATATCGCTTTAGGTCAAAAATTAAATATCGATGGAACACCTACCCTGTTCTTGCAAGATGGTCAAAGACTCTCTGGCGTACCAACTGATGCCAAGCAAATTGAAGCACTACTTCAGTCAGCAAAATAACAATATTACCCACTCCGTTTTATGAATGTGAGTGGGTATTTTTCTCCACAATTTGCCCAAAGTGCAGTGCTTTATATACAAATCGGCTGTTTACTTTCATCAATCAATATTTATGATGAGAAATTGAAACTCTTTAATGCATCAATGGATTGATGTAGCTACGAAGTAAAAGGTTAAAAAGAAATGAAGAAATTACTAATCGCAAGCCTAATCACCCTTTCAAGTGCATCAATTTTTGCAGCTGATAACACAGCGACTGCTGCGAAAACCGATGTTTTCAAACAAGCTGAACAACTCTATGCAGCAAAAAATTATTCTGCTGCATTTCAGGAAATGCAACGCTTAGCCCAATCAGGTAATGCCCAAGCTATCTATAACTTAGGCTATATGACTCAAATGGGCCAAGGTACAGCAAAAGACTCTTCTAAAGCCCTTAAATACTATGAAGACGCTTCAAATAAAGGCTATGCCCAAGCAAGTTACACGCTTGCACAAATTTATGAGACTGGTGAATTAGGCGTTGCTAAAGATAGCAATAAATTCAGTCAATATGTTCAAAAGGCATCGGCTCAAGGTTCTGATGATGCAACTGTGAAAATTGCGACGATTTTATTTGCTCAGAAAAAACCGCAGTCACATCAAATTGCCCTTCAAAAATTGGCGCCTTTAATTCGAAAAGGTAACTATCCTGCTATTCAGGTCAAAGCACTCTATGACATTAGCCAAGGTGTTGAAAATAAAAATCCTTTAATGAAACGCCAAGGTATCGAAGCTTTACAGTCAATTGCACAAAAAGGCTATGCACCTGCTTCTATGGCTTTAGCAACCATGATGGCGAATGGCAATATCATTCCGCAAAACCTACCGCAGGCTAAAAAGATCTTTACTGAACTTGCCAATCAAAATGTGCCTAACGCTAAAGAATCGTTAGCTTCGGTTGATAAGATTATTGCAGAAAAGAGCAAACAGGCTGCAAATGCTCCCGCACAGCCAGCACCGAAAAAATAATAAATGATGAGCCCCTTATGGGGCTTTTCTTTTACCACCACAGAGCAATAAGCCAGCTCACCCCAATAAAACCAACAATCGTACTAATCATAAGCGGTGTTAATGCTTTTTCATTTAAGCCATAGGCTTGTCCAAAAATTCCGAAAGCAATCGGCATGGGTAAAGCAGCGATTAATGTTCCTGCGTAAAGCATTTCACGACTTACATTGGGAGTGATCAAAAAGAGTGAAAAAATCACGGATGGCATGAGGATAACTTTCAATATCGCCAACAAAACACTTTCTGTATTTACTGTTGTAATTCCAATACCGACTAGACTTCCGCCAATGGCAAACAAAGCCAAAGGTGAAGCTGTACGCCCAAGTAACTCTAGTGATTGATCAAGCGTTGTAGGAAGGTTAACATCTAAAAGAATGCATCCCATCCCAACCAAAATAGCAATAATTACAGGATTCTTGAGTAAATTTAAAAAAGTTTGTTTTAGAAGCGGTAAAAGATTTTGTTGTTGATGTAAACCCGCTTCGGCCAAAATCAGCATGAGCGCCACAATCAATAAATTTTCAATAATAAGTGTTAAAGAAATATAGATCGCAGCATGATTACCTATCAGCATGGTCAAAATAGCCGTTCCCATAAATCCAGTATTGGACATAGATGCACCCATCGAGATGACGGCGCTATGAGTTAAGCTATTTTTAAAATATTTTCGATAGAGAATGAAAGCCAAGAAAAATAAAATTAAGGACCCTCCGCCATAAGCAATAAAATAAGCGGGATGCCAAATATCTTGTAAATTTTTATTCGCCAATGAGTGAATTAAAAATGCGGGTAAGGAGATTTTAATTACGAATGCGCTAAGTGCCCTGATTTGTTCAGGTGTTACCAATTTGATGAGAACACAAATATAGCCCATCAATAGCAATATCAAGATAGGTAAAATAACCTGAAAAACCACTGACCGTCCTCACTTAGCGAAAGAAAAATGGGCAAAGATGACTTTGCCCAATACAATTAAAAAGAGTTAAAAAGCTGTTTTAATCCATGAGGTTGGCAACGCAAATACTGAGGTGCAATTTTAACTTCTGCACCTAAAGCGGCGGCTGCATGCCAAGGCCATCTTGGGTCATATAACATTGCACGAGCAAGACCAATAGCATCGGCTTGCTGGTTTTCCAAAATTTGTTCAGCGTGTTCTGGCTCAGTAATTAACCCTACAGCAATGACTGGAATAGACACATGCTTTTTGACTTGTTCAGCAAAAGGAACTTGGTAGCCCGCCCCAATCGTAATAGATTGATGCTCGTGCAAACCACCACTAGACACATGCACGTATGCTGCGCCCAATTGCTCTAAAGCTTTTGATAAACCCACTGTAGACTCAATATCCCAATGCTCAATACTTTCTAACCAATCGGTCGCAGACAATCTAACACCTACAGGATAACCTTCTGGTACAGCGAGTTTAATTGCCTGAAGAACCTCAAGGGTCATACGCATACGGTTTTCTAAAGAACCACCATATTCATCAGTTCGCTGATTGGCAATTGGCGATAAGAATTGGTGTAGTAAATAACCATGCGCCGCATGAATTTCAATCAACTCAAATCCAGCCTCTACCGCACGTTTTGCAGCTGCAGCAAAGTCTTGTTGAACTTGTTTAATCTCAGCAATGGTCAAAGCATGGGGCGCTGCATCATGCACTGAAAAGGTACTTTCACTTGGAGCAACCGTTTGCCAACCATGAGGCTGATCTTTTGCAATCTGACCTTTACCTAACCACGGTTTTTCAGTAGATGCTTTACGGCCTGCATGTGCTAACTGAATTCCAAATGGCATCGGTGAAAGTGTATGAACCTTGGCTAACAACGTTTTGATTTGGTCACGTTGCTGATCATTCCACAGTCCAAGATCAGCATAGCTAATTCGACCTTCAGGCTGTACAGCAGTCGCCTCCACAATACAGAGCCCTGCACCAGACAATGCATAATTTGCCCATTGCTGTTCATGCCAATAGGTAATTTCACCGTCATCTGTTGCCGAATATTGGCACATCGGAGCAATTACAATTCTATTGACCAGTTGTAGTGAACCAAAGTTAACCGTTTCAAATAATTTTGCCATTTTTAATTCCTAGAATTGCTTAATTACACGTAAACCTGCACTCCAGTTACGTCCATCCGCTGGTTCAAAGTAGCGTCCATTACCATCATTTACGATCACTGAACCTGCATAGTTTTTATCAAATAGGTTATCGACACGGGCAAAGCTATTCACTTTCCAATCGCCCATTACCCATGCATAACCAACATTAGCTGAGGTTACACTGTAGCTCGGTGCTGCGTCACTGTTGGTATCATTCACGTATACTTTATCCATATACTGTACATCTACACCACCATATAGACCGTGCGATGGCTGCCAAGCCAAAGAGGCATAAGCTTGGTTTTTAGCAATACCCGGAATGGCATTGCCTGATGGAATTTGAGCAATATTCCCTAAAGCTGGAATATCAGCATCAAAAGTTGCATCTAAATATGTATAGCTTGCAGTCGCTGTTAAATCTCTCCACAACTTTTTATTCCATGCAAACTCTACTCCCTCACGCAAGGTTTTATCTGCATTGCGGAAGGTTGATCGGCCATTTGAACTACCAGCAGAAACGATGTCATCTTTGGTTTTAGTCTGGAATACTGCCAAAGTAAAATCACCTAAATAGTTTTGTGATTTTAAGCCCGTTTCATAGGTATCGCTTGTTGATGCCGTTAAATCAAAATTAAAACCACTTTTGCCGTCTGGTCGATATGCCATTTCAGTAAAAGTTGGTGTTTCAAAGCCTTGGGCATAACTTACATAGGCCATAAGCTCAGGTATAATTTGCCAGCTTAAAGCAGCCGAAGGTAAAACTTTATTATAATCAGTCTTACCACTATCATCGCCATTGCTTAAATAGTTATCTTCCGATTTATAATGCACATTGCTATAGCGTACACCTGTATCTAAACGCCATGTTGGTAAGAACTGCCATGAAGCTTGCAAATAGGGGTCAATATTCCACAAAGTATTGTCTTCATCACGGCGTAGATTACCTTTGACGCCATAAGAAGGCTGACCGTTTACTAAATTAAAGTTTTCGAAACCTTTACGGTCTTCATCCATTGCATCAAGTGCAACACCAACGCTTACAGTGGTATTTGGAAGCAACTCTTTACCTGTCCAACGGAAATCGGCACCATAATAATTACGCTCAAAATCAATCACTCCACCCGCATGGTTTACATTCGCATCTTGTGTTGACTTAGGGATAGATTGATATTGAGTCACTTGGCGATTACCTAAATATGCCATAGCATAGAGTTCATTTTTATCATTAATCGGTTTAGACCAAGTCACACCCGTTTGAGTCTGCTCAATATCTTTACGGACATTAAATTGCTTTAAAAATGGGACTTGTTGCTTCGGATTGGCATTCCACTGATCACGGGTCAAGCCCTGCGGATCGTCTGCATGGATTTTGACATAGTTGGTCACCCAGTTGATTTTACTACCATCATCAAGATTCCAACTGAGCTTTGCATTGTTTAATACTTTTTCTGCACCGCTATGTTCTCGGTAACCATCCGTATCGAAATATGATGAACTAATAACATAGCTTGGTTCATTCGCGCCCTTTGCCCCGCCTTGTAGCACGAGTCCTGCTCTGCTTTTATCGTGGCTGCCTCCCGAATAGCTCAGCTCAATTGAGTCCTTCCCTTGCCCTTCTTTAGTAGTCGTTAAAATTGTCCCGCCCGATGAGTTTCCATAAAGTGAAGAAAAAGGTCCTGTTAGAACTTCAACATGATCCAAACTACTTAAATCGATATTAGACGTTTGGCCTTGTCCATCTGGCATTGTCGCAGGAATACCATCCACATATAGACGAATACCACGGACACCAAAAGTAGAACGTGCACCAAAACCACGCATAGACAGTTGTAAATCTTGAGCATAATTTTCACGATTGCGAAGCTGTAAACTCGGGACACCCTTCACAACTTCAGTTAAATTTACTTGTGAAGAAGTATCAGCTTGAGGTGCATCTATTCGAAAAACCGAAGCTGGTGTTTGCAAATACGTTGTATCGGTACGTGTCGCTTCCACATGTAAAGTTGGCAATTTGGCCACGTCTGAATTTAAGTCTTCTGCCCACACAATCGGGCTAGAAATACAGCCCATACTCATCAAAATACAGTAATGAAGTCGGTCTAAGCGTAATAATGACATGCTTATTTCCTTTGTTTATATTGTAGTTATGATAACAAAAGCAGTGTCTTGTCTGGCTATTGAATTCGGTCTGTATTGTTGTAAATCTGGAACAATCCTCATCAATATCCAAAAATTTACTTCCAGATTAAAATTATCGACTCAAAGATGGATGATCTTTCCAGCAATATCGTTCAGGCCAATCTTTTGCCTCTTCGGCATAATCAATTCCAATACGTGGCGTCAATACCACTTCTGGCTGTGTTGATGCTGCTTCCACCCACAAACCAGATTCTTCACCCAAAGTCTGGCCTTTTAAAGATCGATCAATACCTAAATAACGTGTCAATTTGCCCGGTCCAGCCAAAAGCTTATAATCTTTTTTGGTTGAAGCACCACTTAAAAATGCAGAACGAATCATTACCCCTTCAGGAATACCTTCTGACTGAGTAATAAGATTGAGCATTTCATACATGCCATAAATTAAATAGACATAAATCGTACCACCAGGGCGATACATTACATCTGTTCGTGCTGTCCGTTTGTCATTGTAGCTATGGCAAGCTTTATCGCGAACACCCAAATAAGCTTCTGTTTCACTGATTGTGCAACGGATGACTTGACCATCAGGTTGCCGCTTACACAATACGCAACCGATTAAATCATAAGCCACTTCTGAGGTTTCACGTTGAAACCAGCTTAATGGTAAAATATCTGACATAGTAATCTCTGAAATATTACATACCACACGTTATACTTGATTAATCCAGTATATCTGTTAATTCTGCGAGTTGGCATGCCTGAGTTACCCGAAGTCGAAACAACCAAAACCAGTTTATTTCCGCTATTGAATCAAAAAGTTCAAAGTATAGAGGTACGTAACCCAAGTTTACGTTGGCCTATACCAGATGATGTTCAAAAACTTGTTGGGCAACGTCTGATTGGCTTAAATCGACGTTCAAAATATATTTTGGCAGAATTTGAACAAGATCAAATGCTTTGGCATTTAGGAATGTCAGGTAGCTTTCGCCTGTGTCAACCGAACGATGAACTGAGAAAACATGATCATCTGATTATTCAATTTGAAGATCAACAGTTACGTTATCATGACCCACGCCGTTTTGGGTGTATTCTTTGGCTTAACCCAGAAACTCAAGGCAAACTTATAGATACTTTAGGACCTGAACCTTTAAGTAACGACTTTCATGCAGAATATCTAGCTTCCAAACTTAAAAACAAAGCTGTCGGCATAAAAATTGCACTTATGGATAACCATGTTGTGGTCGGTGTAGGCAATATCTATGCAACTGAAAGCTTGTTTAATGTTGGTATTCACCCCGCCCAGCCCTCTGGTGATTTAAGCATGCAACAAATTGAGAAACTGGTTGTCGAGATTAAACGTATTTTAAAGTCGGCAATTGAGTTAGGTGGCTCGACTTTACGAGACTACAGCAATGCCATGGGAGAAAATGGTTATTTTCAGCAAACATTGCTTGCTTATGGTCGTGCTGGAGAAATGTGTGTTAACTGTGAAACCACATTAGAAAACTTAAAACTTGGTCAACGTGCCAGCGTATTTTGCCCACAGTGCCAACCGCTTAAAAAGCTGAGAAAGCCTTAATTTTTTGGAGAAAGACAACATGCAAACAGCAATTGTCCGACATATTTTAGTCAAAGATAAAGACTTAGCCGAACAGCTAAAAAAGAAGCTACAAAGTGGTGCTGATTTTGCCAAGCTTGCTAAACAATATTCCACCTGTAACTCGGCAAAGCGTGGTGGTGAACTTGGTGAAGTCAAAAAAGGGCAATTAGTGCCTGTCATTGACAAAGTTGTTTTTACAGCTGCTGAACGTGTGCTACAAGGCCCAATCAAAAGCCAATTTGGCTATCATCTTTTAGAAGTTAAATTCAGAATGGGTAGCTTACGATAGTTTCCTCTCAAGATAATTTAACTTAATAAACGATAGCCTAGTTACTCAACAAAAGAGGTCATTATCGACCTCTTTTATCTTTTAAATTTACCACCAATATTCTAGTTGCATGCCAAAATTTGACCCATGTCCTGTGTTATAAAAATCACTATCAGGATATAAACGGTCTCTCAGATTCTGTTCATCTTTGTTCCAAAAGGCATAGGTATAATACAAGCGAAGCTCAGGTCTATCGTAAAATCCTGTCCCTTTTAGTGACCACGTGGGTGCAATAGTTAACTTGGTTAGATTTCGATTTTGATCGTTACTGTCTATCTGATCAAAGCCAATTTCGGTCGATATTTTAAAATGATCGTGTACAACATAAGCCAACCTAGAACCTATCGAAAACCATTCACTGTCATGCTGATTTTTATACTTATCTTTTTGATATAGAAATTGAGCTTGTCCATTGAAACGCTTATTTTCAGAATCCCAATCTAAAACTTCAATAAACCTTAAAGAAGAGTTATCTCTATCTAGCTCCGGATTGCCGGTATAACTTAGTCCCATACCCGCTCCTTCGCCATACTGCAAAGCGATTGTATTTTTACCATTTAAGACATTCGACGTTATATTCTGCAAAGTTAAAGCCCACCCTGTATGATCTGCATCAATGATAGATAATCCCGTATTCAGTTTGTTTGTATCGTTTAGCTGAATGTCTTTTACGGTAAAATCATGTCTATTAATATAATTTTTCTGAAATACATTATCTTTTCTAGAGAAAACATAGCTCAATGACAGATCATTAATCTTATAATTATCGATACCAAATCCTGTTCCGCTTTGGTTCCAATAGAATAAATCAGAGATATGAATATCATTTCGATTATAAAATCTTCTTCCTAGCCAAATATTTGCGCCATTTAAATAAGAAATATTTTTCCAATCTAGATAGATCTGGTTTAAGCGCGTATACCCATCATCACCACGAAAACTTAGGCTTTGACCATACTGATTATAAAATTGAAGCATTCCATTAATAGTAACCTCAGAATTATCATTCAGTTTTAGTAGACTCTGTTTAGCAAATAGCTCTGCATATTGTTCACATTCATTTCCAAGACGGTATTTTGAAGGCGCACCAGTAAGTTGAAAACATTCTTGTATTTCTCCACTTTCGGTAGCTCCTATGCCTGTACGTACATATCCTCCAATTTCAGCAGCGAAAGTAAGTTGGGACATGGCATACAGCGTTACTCCAATCATCCAAGGAGACTTCTTCATTTAAAATTCCTTTTTAAGCGTGAGTTTTCCACGCTTACTTATATTCCAAGCAAGGTTGGATAAAAGGAGGTTTAGTTATGAGAAATAAATTGGAGAGTATTAGACTAATTTTAAAAGGCTCAAATAGAGCCTTAAATATTTTATTTCCTAAAAATTACATCAAAAAAGTAAAACGATAGATATAAAATAATTTTTTAATTTAAATATTTTTAGCATGAACATTCATTTGATAGGTCCAAGCTTTAATGATTTCTCCTGATTCTAGTTTTACATCTGCGATTACACGCTGATATTGAAAACCTTCAAAATCATCTAGCATCTGCCAGTTTTCGGTAAGTTTTTCTGTGCTAAACACATAACCTTCCACCCAATCTGCTTGCGAATCTAACTCAAGCGCTTTTAAACCTTTGTCTGGCCCCCAATCTAAAATATGGATCACTCCTCGTACACTAGCTTTCGTCCAGTCACCACCAATCTGCTCTAAAATATGAGCGTTTGCTTGATTTGGACATAAAGTGCCATACATAAAAAGCTGATTCATTCATTTATATCCTTTTTAAATATACGTAATTAAGCATATCTGTGCTTTGATAATTTTAACAATATCTATAGTTCAGCATAAAATACTCATTAATAAAAAACGGTACTCTTGGTACCGTTTTTTATTTCAAATTTTATTAAGCTTGTTTTTTCAACTCATCACGAATTTCACGCAATAACTGAACATCTTCAGGAGTTGCAGCTGGAGCTTCTGGCTCATTCTTATCACGGCGAAGTCTGTTTAATAATTTCACCATCAAGAATACAACCCAAGCTAAAATCAGGAAGTTAATTAGAATGGTGAGAAAGTTACCATAAGTTAATACGTTGATACCTGCTTTTTGTAAGGCATCTAAAGATTGTAAATTGTTAGGGTTTGAACCTAACACAATAAACTTTTGAGAGAAATCAACACCACCACCAGTAATTACAGTGATAAGCGGCATGATGATATCTTTAACTAAAGAGTCCACGATTTTGCCAAAAGCACCACCAATAATCACACCAATGGCTAAATCCATCATATTGCCTTTAATGGCAAATTCTTTAAATTCTTGAATAATACTCATCTAAACATCTCCAGATGTCGGGGGTCGAAACACGTCATATTTTTCTTTTTCATTGGCATCTTATCCATTTAGATAGTACTCGCCATGATATTGATAATTTAATATTTTTATCAAAAAAAGAAAGTTATTTCACACTTTAACAACATATTCTCCGATAAGAAAAATATGTTTTTAAGCTTACTTTAATTTAAATAATAACTAATAAAAAACCGCTAAATTAATTTAGCGGTTTTTCTTTTTCATTTAAGAAAAATTATTTATCACGGTTACGTTTACGTTCGTTTTCAGTCAAGTAACGCTTACGGATACGAATTGACTTTGGAGTCACTTCTACTAACTCATCATCTTCAATGAATTCAAGCGCTTGTTCAAGCGTGTATTCCATTGCAGGTGTTAAAGTTAATGCTTCATCAGTACCAGATGCACGAACGTTAGTTAACTGCTTCGCTTTAGTTGGGTTAACAACCATATCATCTGAACGAGAGTTAATACCGATGATCATGCCTTCATATACTTCTAACTGTGGTTTAGCAAATAAACGACCACGGTCTTGAAGTGTAAATAATGCATAGCCCAAGCAAGTACCTTGAACCATTGAAATCAATACACCATTTTGACGTTTCGCAACAGTACCTTGTTTAGCTGGACCATAATGCGAGAAGCTTGATGTCATGATCCCTGTACCAGAAGTCATGGTCAAGAATTCAGAACGGAAACCGATCAAACCACGTGAAGGCACAGTTGCTTCAATACGGATACGGCCTTTACCGTCAACTTCCATATTTGTCATTTCACCTTTACGGAAGCCCATTTGTTCCATAACAGCACCTTGATGCTGTTCTTCAACGTCAAAAGTTACGTTTTCGTAAGGCTCTTGTTTTTGACCGTCGATTTCTTTCATGATTACTTGTGGACGTGACACGCCCATTTCGAAACCTTCACGACGCATATTTTCAATTAAAACTGAAAGGTGAAGTTCACCACGACCAGATACTTTGAAACGGTCTGGACTGTCAGTATCTTCAACACGTAAAGCTACGTTATGAATTAATTCGCGATCTAAACGTTCACGGATATTACGTGAAGTTACGAACTTACCTTCTTTACCAGCAAACGGAGAGTTGTTTACTTGGAATGTCATAGATACTGTAGGTTCATCTACAGATAAAGCTGGTAATGCTTCAACATTTTTCGGATCACAAATCGTGTCAGAAATGTTAAGCGCATCAATACCAGTAATACATACGATATCACCAGCAGATGCTGAATCAACATCAATACGCTCTAAACCATGGTAACCCATGATTTTTAAGATACGACCGTTACGTGTATTGCCTTCTTTGTCAATTACAGTAACAGGAGTATTTAATTTTACTGAACCACGTTGAATACGACCAACACCGATAACGCCTACGAAGCTGTTATAGTCAAGTGATGAAATCTGCATTTGGAATGGACCTTCAGCATCAACTGCTGGCGGTTCAACGATGTCTACAATCGTTTCAAACAACGGAGTCATATCTTCTGCAAGTTCTTCTGGAGAAGGACCAGCTACACCGCGTAAACCTGATGCATAAACGACTGGGAAGTCCAACTGTTCATCAGTTGCACCAAGGTTATCAAATAAATCAAATACTTGATCGATAACCCAGTCTGGACGTGCGCTTGGCTTGTCAACTTTGTTGATAATAACGATTGGCTTTAAACCACGAGCAAACGCTTTTTGTGTCACAAAACGAGTTTGTGGCATTGGACCTTCTTGAGAGTCAACTAAAAGCAATACGCAGTCAACCATCGACATAACACGTTCTACTTCACCACCGAAGTCGGCGTGTCCCGGGGTGTCAACGATGTTGATACGGTAAGTTGTATCAGTACGTTTATCCAACCAAGTAATAGAAGTGTTTTTTGCAAGAATAGTAATACCACGTTCACTTTCAAGCGCGTTCGAGTCCATGACACGCTCAATCTCGCCTGCTCGGTCACCGAGAGCACCTGATTGCTGAAGTAGTTTATCGACAAGTGTGGTTTTCCCGTGGTCGACGTGCGCAATAATTGCGATATTACGGAGATTTTTGATATCTGACATGAAAATTCGAAACGCCTGAAATTTGAGGGCAAATTATACAGAAAAACACTACTCTTGAGTAGTGACAGTTTATTGACATTGACAAAAAAAATTTCTAATAGCCTGTATTTCGTTTTGTAAAGATAGGTATCTCGATTAGAATAGCGCCAATTTGCGAAATTGCAGCGTACCTATACCCATGTCCAATCAACACTCTCAAGACCATCTTGACCTCGTTTATGGCTTAGATGATCGACCAAAACCTTTGGTCGCTTTTTTAGCAGCGTTCCAGCATTTACTTGCGATTATTGTACCAATTGTTACACCTGGGCTTTTAATTTGTTTAGCTTTAGGTGTGTCACGTACCGAAACCAACATGATTTTATCGATGTCTTTGGTGATTTCCGGTATTGCTACATTTTTACAATGTAAAAAAGTCGGCCCGTTTGGTGCAGGTCTTTTGATTGTTCAAGGTACAAGTTTTAACTTTATTGGTCCAATTATTGGTATTGGTAGTGCAATGGTTGCCGCAGGAACGCCAGTAAACCAAGTTATGGCTGCAATTTTCGGTGTAGTAATTGCTGGCTCATTCATTGAAATGGGTGTTTCCCAGATTCTTCCATGGGTAAAAAGACTAATTACTCCTTTAGTAACCGGTATTGTTGTTTTATTAATTGGCTTAACGCTTATTAAGGAAGGCTTGATTAGCATGGGTGGTGGTTATCAAGCCATGCAAGACCATACTTTTGCAAGTGCAGACAACCTTATTATGTCATGTACCGTACTTGCCATTATTATCATTCTAAATCGTATTCGAGTGGTATGGATTAAAAGTTCGGCAATCTTAATTGCTTTAGTCATTGGTTATATTCTTGCAGGATTTATGGGACACCTGGATTTCTCAGGTATTAAAGATGCCCCTCTTGTACAAATTCCAACACCAATGCACTTTGGGTTAAGCTTTTCTTGGGGCTTATTCATCCCAATGGCTTTTATCTACTTAGTCACTTCTTTAGAAGCGATTGGTGACGTTACTGCAACCAGTAAACTTTCAAACCAACCTGTTAATGGTCCTGAATGGATGAAACGTATTAAAGGTGGTGTTTTAGTAAATGGTGCAAACTCTTTACTCGCAGGTTTATTTAACACCTTCCCTAGTTCTGTTTTTGCTCAAAATAATGGAGTAATCCAACTCACTGGCGTAGCAAGTCGTTATGTAGGTATCTGGATTGCGGCTTTACTTATTTTATTAGGTTTATTCCCCGCAGTAGCTGGTGTAATACAAGCAGTTCCTCAAGCTGTTTTAGGAGGCGCTGTGATGGTCATGTTCGGTGCCGTGGCTGCATCAGGTATTAACATCCTCTCATCTATTCACTTAGACCGCCGAGCACTTTTAATTATCGCAATTTCACTTGCACTAGGTTTGGGTGTTGCTCAAGTTCCTCAAATTTTGGAACACCTACCAGAATTATTTAAAAATATTTTTAGCTCTGGCGTAGCGACAGGCGGTATCGCAGCATTAATTTTAAATGTTGTCCTCCCTGAAACACACAAATAACTATTTTTTAATTTTGATTACTGCCCAGTTTCCACTGGGCATTCTTCTTCATGAGAGATGTACATGGATCCTAGAAGTGAAGTGGTATTGAGACAACAAGACTATTTAAAAGGTAGAGTCTTGTTAATTAATGCACCGAATGATGCCCTAGTCAGTCAATTACCAGCTGAGACTGATGTGTCAGTTTGGACGTGGAATCATGCTGATTATCAAGGCTTTATAAACAATGGAACAAATGCACATTTCTCAGTTGAGTTCCCATTACAAGAATTCGATCAAGCCGTTATTTTTGTTCCCAAATCTAAAGAACTGTTAAATTACATACTGCATGTAGTCATGAGCAATCTGAAAACTGGCCAGTCTGTTTTTTTAGTGGGTGAAAAAAAGGGTGGTGTTGAACGCGCTGCCAAACAATTACAAAGCTTCGGTAAAGCCCTTAAACTCGATAGCGCACGCCATTGTCAGCTATGGCACTTAAAGATTGAAAAAACAGAACAACTTAAACCTCTCGAAAGTTGGCTTAAAAGTTACACTGTTCAGGTGAATGACCAAGAGCTTACGATTTGTGCTCTTCCGGGTGTTTTTAGCCAAAATCATCTCGATGTCGGAACTGCTGTTTTACTCCCTTATCTTAATCAGGTGAAATCAGGTAGAATTGCCGACTTCGGGTGTGGTGCTGGAATTATCAGTTGCTATTTGGCAAAAATAAATTCAAGTAATATTATTCATGCCCTAGATATTGATGCTTTCGCTTTACGGTCAACGGAAATGACTTTTAGTCGAAATGGAATAGGTTCAGACCAGTTGAGATTGC
>Ga0209795_10000770_pt1 | contig 22698 bp, 20 predicted proteins | sample AgamicOrMarz_FD_187166 | JGI IMG/M metagenome (GOLD analysis project Ga0209795, IMG submission 187166) | Agave microbial communities from Guanajuato, Mexico - Or.Ma.rz (SPAdes) (version 2) | ecosystem: Host-associated > Plants > Phyllosphere > Phylloplane/Leaf | place: Guanajuato, Mexico...
TTCAGTACATCGTCGACGAGATTGTTGCTGCAGGGATCAAAGAAATCGTTCTGGTCACGCACTCGTCCAAGAATGCGGTAGAGAACCACTTCGACACCTCTTATGAACTCGAAGCGTTGCTTGAGCAGCGCGTTAAACGCCAGCTGCTGGCTGAGGTGCAGTCCATCTGTCCTCCTGGCGTAACCATCATGAACGTGCGTCAGGCGCAGCCGCTGGGTCTGGGCCACTCCATTCTGTGCGCTCGCCCGGTTGTGGGCGACAATCCGTTCATCGTCGTTCTGCCGGATATCATCATTGATACCGCGTCTGCGGATCCGCTGCGCTACAACCTGGCAGCAATGGTTGCTCGCTTCAATGAAACGGGCCGCAGCCAGGTGCTGGCGAAACGTATGGATGGCGATCTGTCCGAGTACTCCGTTATCCAGACCAAAGAGGCGCTGGAGACGGAAGGGCAGGTGAGCCGTATTGTCGAGTTCATCGAGAAACCCGATCAGCCACAAACGCTGGATTCCGATCTGATGGCGGTGGGTCGCTATGTCCTGAACGCGGATATTTGGGCCGAGCTGGAAAAAACCGAGCCGGGCGCCTGGGAACGTATTCAGCTGACCGATGCTATCGCCGAGCTGGCGAAAAAACAGTCCGTTGATGCCATGCTGATGACCGGTGACAGCTATGACTGTGGTAAAAAGCTGGGGTATATGCAGGCGTTTGTGAACTATGGGCTGCGCAACCTGAAGGAAGGGGCAAAGTTCAGAAGCCGCATTGAGAAGCTGCTGGCTAACGACTGATTTCCCTCTGTCTCTTTGATTAAGCGGCAGCTACCATTTTAGTTATGTTCACCATAACTAAAATGGTAGCTGCCGTTTTTTGTTATTAATTCTAGCGATAACATGGAGTTATCTGATTCAAAAGTGGACTGATTTGTAACGATTTGTGCTTGTTTCCAGGTCCATTTAGGACGACAATTAACGCCAGTTTTTTGTCTGTAATCAGACCCCACAATCCATTTTCCAACTTTCGCTCAGTGCACTGGTAGCTGTTAAGCCAGGGGCGGTAGCGTGCAAAATTTCTGAAACCGTTATTATTAATCGGGTTTCAGAGCATCAATATCTCGATATACCCAACAGATGGAATAGCTAACGTGAAAATTCTTGTGACGGGCGGTGCCGGTTTTATCGGCTCAGCGGTGGTGCGACATATTATTAAAAATACCCAGGATGCGGTCGTCAATGTAGATAAACTGACGTACGCAGGTAACCTGGAGTCACTGACCGACGTCAATGATAGCGATCGCTATGTCTTTGAACATGCCGATATTTGTGACAAGGCGGCCATGGATCGCATTTTCGCCGAGCACAAACCGGATGCGGTGATGCACCTTGCGGCAGAAAGCCACGTTGACCGTTCTATTACCGGCCCCGCAGCGTTTATTGAAACCAACATTGTCGGTACCTACGTGCTGCTGGAAGCCGCGCGTGCCTACTGGTCAACGCTGGATGACGCTGCAAAAACCGCATTTCGCTTCCACCACATCTCTACTGACGAAGTGTACGGTGATTTACCTCATCCTGATGAACAGCCTGCCGCTGCTGAGCTGCCGCTGTTTACCGAAACCACGGCCTATGCGCCGAGCAGCCCGTACTCTGCGTCTAAAGCGTCCAGCGATCACCTCGTACGCGCATGGCTGCGTACCTACGGGTTCCCAACGATCGTCACCAACTGCTCAAATAACTATGGTCCGTATCACTTCCCGGAGAAGCTGATCCCGCTGGTAATTCTGAACGCGCTGGACGGCAAAGCGCTGCCAATTTACGGTAAAGGCGACCAGATCCGCGACTGGCTGTACGTCGAAGACCATGCTCGTGCCCTGTACATCGTGGTGACCCAGGGGCAACCGGGTGAGACTTACAACATCGGCGGCCATAACGAGAAGCAGAATCTGGACGTGGTGCACACCATTTGCGATCTGCTGGATGAAATCGTGCCGAAAGAAGGCTCCTATCGCGATCAGATTACCTACGTTGCTGACCGCCCGGGGCACGATCGTCGCTATGCGATTGATGCGCATAAAATTGGCGTTGAGCTGGGCTGGAAGCCGGAAGAGACGTTTGAAAGCGGGATCCGCAAAACGGTTGAGTGGTATCTGAGCAATCAGGATTGGGTTAACAACGTTAAAAGCGGTGCCTATAAAACCTGGATCGAGCAGAACTACGGAGAGCGTCAATAATGAACATTCTTCTGTTCGGCAAAACAGGGCAGGTCGGTTGGGAACTCCAGCGAGCACTCGCACCCTTAGGAAACCTGATTGCACTCGATGTGCACTCGAAAGAGTACTGCGGTGATTTCAGCAACCCGGAAGGCGTGGCTGAGACGGTGCGGGCGATTAAGCCAGACGTGATCGTCAACGCCGCTGCGCACACTGCGGTCGATAAAGCTGAATCAGAGCAGGAATTCGCGCAGCTGCTCAACGCTACCAGCGTAGAGGCCATTGCGAAAGAAGCGGCGAAAATCGGTGCCTGGGTTGTTCACTACTCTACCGACTACGTGTTTCCCGGCGATGGCGAAACGCCATGGCGCGAAACGGATGCGACCGCACCTCTCAACGTGTATGGACAGACCAAGCTCGACGGTGAAAAAGCGCTCCAGAATCATTGTGCTAAGCATCTGATTTTCCGTACCAGCTGGGTATACGCCGGCAAGGGCAATAACTTTGCGAAAACGATGCTTCGCCTGGCGAAAGAGCGTAAAGAACTCTCCGTGATTAATGACCAGGTGGGTGCTCCAACGGGGGCCGAATTACTCGCAGACTGTACCGCGCATGCAATTCGTGTTGCGATGGTTAAACCCGAAGTGGCCGGTCTTTATCATCTGGTCGCGTCTGACACGACGACGTGGTACGACTATGCTGCGCTGGTATTCGATGAAGCCAGAAAGGCGGGAATGGAACTGGCAATTGAAAAGCTCAATGCCGTGCCGACAACCGCTTATCCTACACCTGCGCGTCGTCCGCAGAATTCGCGCTTAAACACTGAGAAATTCCAGCATAACTTTGGTCTGGTGCTGCCGGCCTGGGATGTTGGCGTTAAGCGCATGCTTGCTGAGCTTTTCACCGCTCAATCAATTTAAATTTTATAGAAATGCCCGGATTAGGGCATTTCGTGTTTATAGAGAAATTATAATGGCTACGCGTAAAGGTATTATTCTTGCTGGTGGATCCGGCACTCGTCTGTACCCTGTTACTATGGCAGTGAGTAAACAGCTGCTGCCTATTTACGATAAACCAATGATTTACTATCCGCTGTCAACGCTGATGTTGGCGGGCATCAAAGATATTCTCATCATTAGTACCCCGCAGGACACGCCGCGTTTTGAACAACTGCTCGGTGACGGTAGCCAGTGGGGCCTGAACCTCCAGTATAAAGTGCAGCCAAGCCCGGACGGTCTGGCACAGGCCTTTATTATTGGTGAAGAGTTCATTGGTGATGATAGCTGCGCGCTGGTTTTGGGCGATAACATTTTCTATGGTCATGATTTGCCTAAACAGCTCGAAGCAGCCCTGAATAAAGATGATGGTGCAACGGTATTTGCCTATCACGTTAACGACCCGGAGCGCTATGGCGTTGTGGAATTCGATAAAAACGGTACGGCCATCAGCCTGGAAGAAAAGCCGCTGGAGGCTAAGAGCAACTATGCGGTTACGGGCCTCTATTTCTACGATAACGACGTAGTGGAAATGGCTAAAAATCTCAAGCCTTCTGCTCGCGGTGAGCTGGAGATTACGGACATCAACCGTATCTACCTGGAGCAGGGACGCCTGTCGGTTGCCATGATGGGGCGCGGCTATGCCTGGCTGGATACCGGTACACACCAGAGCCTGATCGAGGCAAGTAACTTCATTGCGACTATTGAAGAGCGTCAGGGGCTAAAGGTTTCCTGTCCGGAAGAGATTGCGTATCGCAAAGGGTTTATTAATGCAGAGCAGGTGAAGAAGCTGGCTGAACCGTTGAAGAAAAATGCCTACGGGCAATACCTGCTGAAGATGATTAAAGGTTACTAAGTCATGAACGTTATTAAAACAGATATCCCGGATGTACTTATTTTTGAGCCAAAAGTTTTTGGTGACGAACGTGGTTTTTTCTTTGAGAGTTTCAGCCAGAAAGTATTCGAAGAGGCGGTAGGGCGTAAAGTTGAGTTTGTGCAAGATAACCACTCTAAATCCTGCAAGGGCGTGCTTCGCGGTTTACATTATCAACTGGACCCGTATGCGCAGGGCAAACTGGTGCGCTGTGTCGCCGGAGAAGTATTTGATGTTGCGGTTGATATTCGCAAATCCTCTCCGACTTTTGGTAAGTGGGTTGGAGTAAATCTTTCTGCTGAGAATAAACGCCAGTTGTGGATCCCTGAAGGGTTTGCTCATGGTTTTCTGGTGTTAAGTGAATCAGCGGAATTCTGCTATAAAACAACAAATTATTACCATCCCGAAAGTGAGGGGAGTATACATTGGGAGGATGAAAGTTTAAATATTTCTTGGCCTGATAAAACAAATATAAAGATTTCGGAAAAAGATAAAAAAGCTTCATCCTTCACTAGTTGCATGAATTTAATGTAATCATATAATGCCAAATTTAATTTTAAATAATAAATTTTTAAAAAGTGTAGCCATAGTTGCTTCCGGAACTGCACTGGCGCAGATTATTAATCTTGCTGCTATTCCCATCATTACACGTCTTTACGGTCCAGAAGCGTATGGAATGATGGGGAGTTTTATGTCGATTATTAATATTTTAATTCCCCTTTCTGCGTTGAGCTACCCAATTGCTGTGGTTTTACCAAGAAAAGATAACGTTTCTAATACAATTGTACGATTGAGTTTGATACTTGGTATTGCCACATCCAGTGTGGTTCTAATTGGTTTGATTTTGTATTCACTTATTACTGATAACTCCAATTTACAACTTTGGTATATAGTTGTAATCCCATTAACTATGCTTATCCTTCCACTTCAGCAAAGTGGGCAGCAGTGGCTAATAAGAAAAAAACAGTACCGCGCTATAGCTAAAGTGTCAGTCATTCAATCAGTTATAGTAAACACACTTAAAATATCCATCGGTGTACCATTACATGGTGTGAAGACCTTAGTAATTATAACGGCATTAGGATATTGGCTTCAGGCACTACAGTTTTTACACAACGCGAAAAAAAATGGATTAAATATATCAAACGGGCACTATTTAAGAAATTTGACAAGGGTAGGGCGAGTATATTCTGACTTCCCAATTTATAGAACTCCACAAGTTTTGATTAATGCTCTTTCACAAAGCTTACCGATTTTTGTGATTGGATTTTATTTCGGTTCAGCTGAAGTGGGTTACTTTAGTTTAGCTCAGACTATTCTGGGTGCTCCAGTGACGTTACTTACCGGTGCGCTAAGTAATGTGTTGTTTCCTAAAATCACACAGAAAATTAATGATAAAGAGCTAATAAGTCCTTTAATCAAAAAATCATTCTTAGGGCTTCTTATTTTATCAACATTGATATATTTAGTTGTTATGCTATTTGGTCCGCAATTGTTCTCATTTATATTTGGTAGTAAATGGGAGGCTGGAGGGGATTATGGACGTTGGATGGCTCTATATTGTATTTTCTGGCTTTCCGCTCGACCAGCTATAGATGCTATTCCCGCATTGAAGATTCAACGCGAATTTCTAATATATGAAATATGTTCACTTGCCCTACGGTTTATAGGATTAATTGTTGGAGTATACGTATTTGGCTATAGCATTTATGCGATGATTATATATTCAATAATAAATGCCTTATGTTATTTTTCTTTATCATTGTTTGTATTATGGAAATCTAAAAAATATGAGCAAAACTTATCAAAATCACATTATTAGAGATGAGAGAGTACATGTGCAAAGAGCCACTAATTTAAAATCCACAAACAAGCTTATAATAAATTTTATTTTTGGGTTATGCATTTTTGCTACTTCTTTCCGTATACTAATTGTTGCTGTTGTTTTATTAGCCATAAGTGCATTATGGATGTTGTTGACTTTAAAAGCACCACTAAAAACCTTCGCTATAATTGGTTTAGTATTGCTATTTTTATTTTCCTATTATTTTTTAGGTTTGGCTCATTATGAGAGAGGGCCAGAAAAATTTACTAATGCATTTTCTCTAATATTGTTATCTTTTATATTTTTCTTCATCTTGGGTTATAAAGAAAGAAGTGAAGATAAAATTAAATGGTTAAACTATTTTTCACTTTGTAGTATTAGTTATGTCTTAATCGTCTGTGTTTATAGTATGTCGAAAGGCTATCCAGGATACAATCTTGTTTACGACCCAATTAATCGGAGTGAAGAAAATTCACCATTATATGCACTTCAATTAGTACTTTTTACTATTGCTTATGTCAATTTTAATTGGTCAAGAAAGAGTAGGTTATTCAATATAATATTAACGGTTGTTGCAACCATTTTTAGTGTATTTTATCTTGGCTCTAGAGCAGCCTTTTTTCTCTTAGTAATTTTTTGGGCCTTGAAATTTATTTTCAAGAAAAAAAACGTACTACCTATGTTATTGGTTGTATTCATCATTTCGCCAATAATTATTATCTTAATAAGTAACTACGACTTCACCGGCTCATTTAACTTTGGTGGTTTTTCTGAACGGGGTCTAGATAGCCCAAGGTTCAGTATGTTCATCTACGGTGTATCGCATTTTTTAGATTATCCAGTTGGTGGACTGAAGGTACATGCAGACGGTTATACCGGCATATGGTTCCATAATATGTTATTAGACATAGTTCGTGTGTCCGGTTTTTATGTAATGTTTTTATGGATGTTTATCCTCAGTATTACTACCTATTTTTTAATTAAAAATAAAAATAAATCATACCTTATACTTTTTATTATAATAAACATTGCCTTCATGCAGGATTTGGCATTCGATGGATTTTTTAATCTTATGGCATTAGAATTTTATCTGATTGGAGCATCATTATTTAGGGGACGAGATTCTTATGTTTGAGAAAATACTATTCATAAATGAGTCGCCAGTTTATGGCGGACATGAAGAGATGTTCTTGCGGCACCTCAGGGAAGTATCTAAAAGCAATTATCTTAAGATAATCTTGATTGTTAATGACAGAAACAAGCGTCTCATAGATGAGGTTAAGATTTTAGCTGGGAAAAGTAAAAACATTGGCCTCGAATTGATTCAACACCATTTTTTAGGGTTGCCGCTTAGACCGGTAACTAATTTTTTTTGCATAAGCGACTTCTATTGGCTATTCAAACAAATAAAACGAATTAAACCAGTTAAAATAGTTATAATCCAAGGAACAATAGAAATCGGTGGGTTATCTCTTTTTGCTGCAAGAGTCGCAGGGATATACACCTCTACATATCTTCCTATAACGAAAAAAAGCAAACACATTGGAGTTATGTTAGGAGGTTTCAGAGATTTTATTAATAAGCTGCTTTATTATCGCTTGCCACATCAAATTATTACTATTTCTGAATTTAATAAAAATGAATTAATAAATAATTTTGCGGTAGATAAATTCAAGATTCAGGTCGTTAAGAATTTCATTGATACACCATCCGACACAATTTCAGAGTTTAACCATCATAAAACTAATATTTTATTAATAATCGGAAGAATCGATCTCAATCAAAAAAGACAAGATCTTTTTCTCGATTGTTTTGTGAATAGCAGTTTATCAAACTCTTTTGAAGTTCATATAATTGGAGATGGAAATGATGCAGCATCTCAAGCCATTAGGGATAAATTCCGAGGGAAACATAATGTTGTTTTCTGTGGATGGTTATCGTCTGATGATGTTGCCAAACATATGTCTCAGTCCAAAGCTGTAATCATACCTTCCAAATTTGAAGGTGTACCGCTTGTTATGATTGAAGCCGTAAAATTAGGAAAAGTTGTCATAGCAAGTGACGTTGATGGGATGAAAGAATATTTACCCAAAGAATGGCTATTTAATGCGAATGAAATAAGTGATTCGTTAAGGGTTATCTCTCATTTAAAAGAAGAACCGACAAAATTAGAAAATCTAGTACCGGAAATACAAGCACAATTTCAAGAGATGTTCGATCCGTTCGAGAATTCAAATGAATTTATGAAGTTAATTAATAGTAGAAATTAAATATGAAAATTCTTCTTGACTGCAGATTAATCAGCAACCGTCCCACTGGTATTTCAAGATACACAGAGAAAATGTTGGGCTATTATATTGAGAAATATGGTGTTGAAAATATCTGCGCACTAGTTAATGAATATAGTGATAAAATACAATGCAAACAAATCATTACTAGACTAAAACCATTTAATTTTGCGCATTGGTTAATTTTCCCATTGTGGTTAAAAAAACAAAGTTACAGTTGGATAATCAGTTTTCATTATTCAGGTTTGGCATACTCTCTAAAAAGTACCAAGTCTGCAATTACAGTGCACGATCTTATGTTTGAGTTAGTGCCTAATTTTTTCAATACCACTCTGAAAAAGCTTGTTGGTAAAATATATTATCGCATAATTGTTAAACAAAGCATTAAGAACTCAAATTTAACAATAAGTGTTTCTGAAACGACTCACGATGATATATTGCAGCTGTACAAATTCAAATCAAAAATAAGCGGGGAGGGGGTTTTTCTTCAGGCTGAATGTGATGCTAATATTTTAGCTAAACATAACTTAGTTTCGAAAGATTATTTCCTGTACATAGGAAATAATAGGCCACATAAAAACATTGATTTTCTGAAAAGTTGTTTTCAAGAATACAAAGCTTTATATAACAATGATACAAAGTTAGTATTAGTAGGCCATGCAGGTCAAAGTAAAAATGATATAATCTACACCGGGATATTGTCGGATGAGGAAATCGTTGGCTTGTATAAAAATGCAAAAGCATTTGTTTTCCCATCTAAATATGAAGGTTTTGGTTTGCCTATATTGGAGGCATTAGATAATAGATGCCCAGTCATAGCATCGGATATAGCTGCCTTCCGGGAGTTTTCAAACAATAATATAAGTTATTTCAAATTAAAAGATAAGGAGAAATTAATTGAATTATTTTCCTGTGATCATAAGTTTGATGATGCTGAGGCCCAGAAAATAATTAAGAAATATAGTTGGCCGCAGACTTATAAAAATTTAGATAATATTTTTGGTGATCTTATATGAAAGATTTGATTATCGTTCATGATTTCGATGGAAGACCGTATTTTAAAGCACTTGAAAAAAACTTCCGTTGCAAATTTGTCAATAGTAGACCGATTAGATTCCTTTTACGTGATATTATTAAAAAAAGGAGAATCACCAAAGATACAGTTGACTCACTATTATTTTTACTTTTCTTACCCTTTCATAAAGATAAAATTATAATTTTGGGTATGGCACCTTTTAATTTTAGATTATTCATCTATGGTTTACTTTGTCATCGCAATAAAGTTCTCTTACATTCTTCTTGGCATCAATGGATGGGGAAAACACCATTTTCATATGTAGAGTTTGTAAATAATTTTTTAAAAAAAATTTGGCATTTTTATCTTCGCCGTTTTGATAAGATAATTGCTGTAACCGCAGCAACTAAGAAGTCTATTTTGGATTTTTCGTATCCACTGTCATTAAATGTTGATGTTGTTCCGCACGTTGTTGATATTGAACCAATTTCTAAGTCTGATTTAGATAATAAGTGGAATACAAATAAAATTGAAGCGTTATTCGTAGGTAGATTAACCGCTGAAAAAGGCATTAAAGACATAATAGCTCTTTCAGATAAAATGCAAACGTCGCCCCTTAAAGATTTTCATATCACAATTGCAGGTAAGGGAAATCTTGTGAGTGAAGTGGTTGACGCTAGTAGAAATATTCCAGAGTTATATTATGCAGGTTATATTAATTCTCGAGAGAAACTTAGGGACCTTATGAGACAATCCCAGTTTTTTTTACTGCCCTCCAAAAAAATAAAAGGCTGGGAAGAGTTGTTTGGCTTAGTGATTGTTGAAGCCATGAGTCAAGGATGTGTTGTAATAGCCTCCAATCATATAGGGCCTGAAGAAATCATTGATGAAAACATTGATGGTATCCTTTGTGAAGAAAATGCCTTTGTAGATGTTACATTAAAAACGTTTAATCAATTTCATCTGGATAATGAATTTTATAGAGAGATTTCAGCTCGTGCACTTCATAAAAGCCAAAAGTATAATATGAAAAATATTTCACAAAAATGGTTGGAACTCTTAAACAATTTAGAAAGTTAAGGCTTTATATGAATGTTTTTATTAGTGTTGTTTCACATGGACACGCCGCTATAATTAAAGAGCTAGATTGCTTAGCTTCCCTTTCAACGATTTTTACAGTCGTAATTAAATGCAATAAAGCTGGTGATGCTGAAGCACTTGCTGATTATGCAAATAGCAAAAATATGTATATCATCAATGATGATTTTGGTCTGGGGTTCGGCAAAAACAATAACTATGTCTTTGAATATTGTCGAACCAAACTGAATATGAATAATGACGACTTTTTTATTGTTCTGAACCCAGATGTTAAAATTGAGATAAATGCTATACATAAATTGATCAAGTGGATGGTCGATGAAAATAATAAATTAGCCGCTATTAATTTATTCAAAAACTCTGACATGACAATTTATGATAATTCGGTAAGGAAGTTTCCTGGTTTTATTGATTTCTTGTCATCCTTTATGTTCAAAAAAAACAATGTTTTGTATAATAAAAACCAAATACTTCTCCCTACGGATGTTGATTGGGCTGCAGGCTCTTTTTTAGCATTCAAAGTTAGTCACTATGCATTGCTAAATGGTTTCTCTGACAGATATTTTATGTACTGTGAAGATATTGATATCTGCTATCGCTCACATCTGTATAAGATTCCTGTGAGATATTATCCGGATGTTAAAGCTATTCATTTTGCAAAACACGCTAACAGAAGTATTTTCTCGAAGCATTTTCTCTGGCATGTGACTAGTATTATCAAGTTTCTATTATTTAGATATAACAACAAGGTGCAGAAATGATTATACCAGTAATAATGGCTGGAGGTAGTGGAACTCGTCTGTGGCCTTTATCTCGTTCACTTTTCCCAAAGCAGTTTCTTAACCTGTTTTCACAAGGTAGTTTGATTCAGAATACACTTAATCGGTTAAAAAATCATGATTATGGTCGTCCAATTATTATTACAAATGATGAATACCGTTTTTTGGTGCAAGAACAAATAAAGCATACTAAATACTCAAACTCACTGATTATCTTAGAGCCGGTCGCAAGAAATACTGCGCCTGCAATAGCAATCTCGGCATTCAGTGCTATGAGAAATGGAGAGGATCCTCTTTTATTGATAATGCCTTCAGATCATCTTATTAAAAATGAGATACAATTTTCAGAAATGATCCAAAAGGCACGTTTGTATGCTGAACAGGGTTATTTAGTTACCTTTGGTATCAAACCCACAACTCCAGAAACCGGATATGGATATATAAAATCTAGTGGTAGTGTTGGTGAAGGTGTCTACGAAATAGAGCGATTTGTTGAAAAGCCTAGCCTCGATAAAGCTATAGAATATATTTCCGATAATAATTATAGTTGGAATAGTGGTATTTTTCTTTTCAAAGCTTCCACATTTCTTGAGGAATTAAAAGCATTCCGACCACAAATCTATGATTCTTGTTTGGAATCCGTTAGTCAAGCCTCTACGGACCTTGGTTTTTTAAGAGTTGAGCCAAATAGTTTTACTAATTGCCCCTCTGATTCTATTGATTTTGCGGTAATGGAATTAACAACTAAAGGTCTTGTCATTCCTGTCGATATTGGGTGGAGTGACGTCGGTTCTTGGAGTGCTCTGTGGGATGTTAGCAATAAAGATGAGAATAATAATGTCTCGAATGGTGATGTCTATTTAAATGAAACCTCAAATAGTTTAATCTACGCTAAGAATAAATTTGTTGCTTGTGTAGGTGTGGATGACATTATCGCGGTAGATACACCGGATGCTTTATTAATTGTTTCAAAGTCTAAAGTACAAAAGGTGAAGGATATTGTTAATCATCTTATGATTAACAACAGGACTGAATATCAAAATCATAATGAACAATTTCGCCCCTGGGGCAGTCACGAACTTGTGAGTTCTGGCAGTAAATATAATATTAAGCGCGTTGTTATTAAGCCCGGCCACAGTAGTTCGGAACAAATTCATTATAATAGGGCAGAACATTGGATCGTACTTTCCGGGACAGCTCTTGTAAAGTGTGGTGAGGATGTTAAAACAGTCAAAGAAAATGAATCCACTTTCATTCCAGCAGGAATGAAACATAATTTTTCCAATCCAGGAAAGATTGATTTGGAAATTATAGAAGTACAAACGGGTCCATACCTAGCAGACGACGATATTTATAGGAATTGATTTTCATAATGCAAAAGTTAACCTGTTTTAAAGCCTACGATATTCGCGGCAAGCTGGGCGAAGAGCTGAATGAAAACATTGCGTGGCGCATTGGCCGCGCGTACGGCGAATATCTGAAGCCAAAAACTATCGTGCTGGGCGGCGACGTGCGTCTGACCAGCGAGTCCCTGAAGCTGGCCCTGGCAAAAGGGCTGCAGGACGCGGGCGTGGACGTGCTGGACATCGGCCTTTCCGGCACCGAAGAGATCTATTTTGCCACCTTCCACCTGGGCGTGGACGGCGGTATCGAAGTGACCGCCAGCCATAACCCGATGGACTACAACGGCATGAAGCTGGTGCGCAAGGGCGCGCGTCCGATCAGCGGCGATACCGGCCTGCGCGACGTGCAGCGCCTGGCGGAAGCCAACGACTTCCCGCCGGTGAACGAGGCGACGCGCGGCAGCTATAAGCAGATCGACCTGCAGAAAGAGTACATCGACCACCTGCTGGGCTACATCAACGTGGCGAACCTAAGGCCGCTGAAGCTGGTAATCAACTCCGGCAACGGCGCGGCGGGCCCGGTGGTGGATGCGCTGGAAGCCCGCTTTAAGGCGCTGAACGTGCCGGTCTCCTTCATCAAGGTGCACAACACCCCGGACGGCAACTTCCCGAACGGTATTCCTAACCCGCTGCTGCCGGAGTGCCGCGACGACACCCGCAACGCGGTGATCGCGCACGGTGCGGATATGGGCATCGCCTTTGACGGCGATTTCGACCGCTGCTTCCTGTTCGACGAGAAAGGCCAGTTCATCGAAGGCTACTACATCGTCGGCCTGCTGGCGGAAGCGTTCCTTGAGAAGAACCCCGGCGCGAAGATCATTCACGACCCGCGTCTCTCCTGGAACACCGTTGACGTGGTCAGCGCCGCGGGCGGCGAGCCGGTGATGTCTAAAACCGGCCACGCGTTTATTAAAGAGCGTATGCGCGAAGAAGACGCCATCTACGGCGGCGAGATGAGCGCCCACCACTACTTCCGCGACTTTGCCTACTGCGACAGCGGGATGATCCCGTGGCTGCTGGTGACCGAGCTGCTGTGCCTGAAAGGCCAGACGCTGGGCGAACTGGTGCGCGACCGCATGGCGGCCTTCCCGGCGAGCGGGGAGATTAACAGCAAGCTGGCGCAGCCTGCAGAGGCCATTGCCCGCGTGGAGCATCACTTCGCGATCCACGCCCTGGAAATCGACCGCACGGACGGCATCAGCATGTCGTTCCCACAGTGGCGCTTTAACCTGCGCTCCTCCAATACCGAGCCGGTGGTGCGCCTGAACGTGGAATCCCGCGCCGATACCGCGCTGATGCAAGAAAAGACTCAGGAAATCCTTGATCTGCTTAGAAAGTGATAGTCTACGTCGGCATTTTTGCGAGACATGAATGTAGCATGAGTATGCAATAGGTGTGACATAGAGCAGCAAAAGCTATTCATATCCTCCGATCCTGAGTTAACATCAGAAAAACATATCAAGCCGCGCATTAGCCGCGGTGACCACACCTGACAGGAGTATGTAATGTCCAAGCAACAGATCGGCGTTGTCGGTATGGCAGTGATGGGGCGCAACCTGGCGCTCAACATCGAAAGCCGCGGTTATACCGTCTCCGTTTTCAACCGTTCCCGTGAAAAAACCGAAGAAGTGATTGCCGAGAACCCAGGCAAGAAACTGGTTCCTTTCTATACGGTTCAAGAGTTTGTTGAGTCCCTGGAAACGCCTCGTCGTATCCTGTTAATGGTGAAAGCGGGCGCGGGTACCGATGCTGCTATCGATTCACTGAAACCGTATCTGGATAAAGGCGACATCATTATTGATGGCGGCAATACTTTCTACCATGACACTATCCGTCGTAACCGTGAATTGTCAGCTGAAGGCTTCAACTTCATCGGTACCGGCGTGTCCGGTGGTGAAGAGGGTGCCCTGAAAGGCCCATCTATCATGCCTGGCGGTCAGAAAGAAGCGTATGAGCTGGTTGCACCTATCCTGACCAAAATTGCAGCCGTTGCTGAAGACGGCGAGCCGTGCGTGACCTACATCGGTGCTGATGGTGCTGGCCACTATGTGAAGATGGTTCACAACGGTATCGAATATGGAGACATGCAGCTTATTGCTGAAGCGTACTCCCTGCTGAAAGGCGGCCTGAACCTCTCCAACGAAGAGCTTGCTGAGACTTTTACCGAGTGGAATAAAGGCGAACTGAACAGCTACCTGATCGACATCACCAAAGATATCTTCACTAAGAAAGATGAAGAGGGGAAATACCTGGTTGATGTGATTCTGGATGAAGCAGCGAACAAAGGCACCGGTAAATGGACCAGCCAGAGCTCTCTGGATCTCGGCGAGCCGCTGTCTCTGATCACCGAATCTGTATTCGCACGTTATATCTCGTCTCTGAAAGAGCAGCGCGTTGCCGCTTCGAAAGTGCTATCCGGTCCTCAGGCCAAACCAGCCGGCGATAAGGCTGAATTCGTTGAGAAAGTTCGTCGTGCTCTGTACCTGGGTAAAATCGTTTCTTACGCACAGGGCTTCTCACAGCTGCGTGCCGCTTCAGACGAAAATAACTGGGATCTGAACTACGGCGAAATCGCGAAGATCTTCCGTGCTGGCTGCATCATTCGCGCCCAGTTCCTGCAGAAAATCACCGATGCCTACGCTGAAAATGCTGGCATCGCTAACCTGCTGCTTGCGCCGTACTTCAAGAAAATCGCGGACGAGTACCAGCAGGCGCTGCGTGACGTAGTGGCCTACGCTGTTCAGAACGGTATTCCGGTTCCTACCTTCTCTGCTGCAGTGGCGTACTACGACAGCTACCGTGCTGCCGTTCTGCCTGCAAACCTGATTCAGGCGCAGCGTGACTACTTCGGCGCGCATACCTACAAGCGTACTGATAAAGAGGGTGTGTTCCACACCGAATGGCTGGATTAATCTGATTTAACTCAGCCAGATATTAAAGCCCGGTGATGCTCACCGGGCTTTTTTTATCACGTATAAGCCCATCTGGACTTGCTTTGTCCAGTAAGTGCCCTTCAACACCGCATAAACCACTGCATAATCTCGATTCCGCAGCCAGGCATTCGCCTTGACAGCCGCTCAACTTAAGAGGTAAAAACCTCAACAGTTGTTTATTGCGGTGGTGTGTATACGCCTCCAGAAACCTAAACTTGTAGAAGTTGAACGAATGAAAATAACAATCTCCGGAACAGGCTACGTAGGCCTGTCAAACGGTATCCTGATTGCGCAAAACCATGAAGTGGTTGCACTGGATATCGTTCAGTCCAAAGTAGACATGCTTAACCAAAAGCAATCTCCAATTGCTGATAAAGAGATCGAAGAGTATCTGTCTAACAAGCCCCTGAACTTCCGCGCGACGACTGATAAAGAAGATGCCTATCGTGATGCAGATTTCGTTATCATCGCCACCCCTACTGATTACGACCCAAAAACCAACTACTTCAATACCTCAACCGTAGAAGCGGTGATCAAAGACGTTGTCGCAATCAACCCGAACGCGGTAATGATCATCAAGTCGACCATACCGGTTGGTTTCACCAAATCCATCAAAGAAGAGTTGGGTATTGATAATGTCTTCTTCTCGCCGGAGTTTCTGCGCGAGGGCAGGGCGTTATACGATAACCTGCACCCATCCCGTATCGTTATTGGTGAGCGTTCCGAACGTGCTGAACGTTTTGCCGCGCTTCTTCAGGAAGGCGCAATCAAGAAAGATATCCCGGTGCTGTTTACTGACTCCACTGAAGCGGAGGCCATCAAGCTTTTCGCCAACACCTATCTTGCAATGCGCGTTGCCTATTTCAACGAGCTGGACAGCTATGCAGAGAGTCTGGGCCTGAACACCCGCCAGATCATTGAAGGCGTATGCCTCGACCCGCGTATCGGCAACCATTACAACAACCCGTCGTTTGGCTACGGCGGCTATTGCCTGCCAAAAGATACCAAGCAGCTGCTGGCAAACTATCAGGCGGTGCCAAACAACCTGATTTCGGCGATTGTGGATGCCAACCGCACGCGTAAAGACTTCATCTCAGATTCCATTCTGGCGCGTCAGCCGAAGGTGGTGGGTGTCTATCGTCTGATCATGAAGAGCGGGTCTGATAACTTCCGCGCCTCTTCCATTCAGGGGATCATGAAGCGTATTAAGGCTAAAGGCGTGCAGGTCATTATCTATGAACCGGCAATGCAGGAAGACGAGTTCTTCCACTCTCGCGTCGTTCGCGATCTGGATGCCTTCAAGAAAGAAGCGGATGTGATTATCTCGAACCGTATGGCCGAAGAGCTGGCGGACGTTGAGGCTAAAGTCTATACCCGCGATCTGTTTGGTAGCGACTGATTCTCAAGTGAGCGTCAATAAAAAAACCCGGCGAGTTGCCGGGTTTTTTGTTTTAAACCTTATAGAAACTGCGGTACCAGTCTACAAAGTTCTTGACCCCGTCTTTGACTGAGGTCTGAGGTTTGAATCCGATGACGTCATAAAGCGCTTGGGTATCTGCGCTGGTTTCCAGCACATCGCCCGGCTGGATAGGCATCATGTTTTTCTCTGCCTCTTTCCCGAGCGCCTCTTCCAGAGCGGTAATGTAATCCATCAGTTCTACAGGGGAACTGTTACCGATGTTGTAAACGCGATACGGCGCGGAGCTGGTGGCAGGTGAGCCTGTCTCAACGGTCCAGTCCGCATCGGCCTGAGGAATAACATCCTGAAGGCGAATGATTGCCTCAGCGATGTCATCGATATAGGTGAAGTCACGCTTCATCTTGCCGTAGTTGTAGACGTCTATGCTCTTGCCTTCAATCATGGCCTTGGTGAACTTGAACAGCGCCATGTCCGGGCGTCCCCACGGACCGTATACCGTAAAGAAGCGCAGGCCGGTTGTAGGCAGATTGTAGAGATGTGAGTACGTGTGCGACATCAGCTCATTGGCTTTTTTGGTCGCCGCATACAGTGATACCGGATGGTCTACGGAGTCGTCAGTAGAGAACGGCATCTTGCGGTTAAGACCGTACACCGAGCTGGAGGAGGCATACAGCAGGTGCTGAACCTTGTTATGACGGCAGCCTTCCAGCACGTTGAGATGCCCGATAAGGTTAGCTTCCGCATAGGCGTGCGGATTGTCCAGCGAGTAACGTACGCCTGCCTGTGCGGCAAGATGAATGACGCGATCAAATTTCTCTTTGGCAAACAGCTCCGCCATGCCGGTGCGATCGGCCAGATCCAGCTTATGGAAGGTAAAATTGCTGGATGACAGGAGGTCGAGGCGCGCTTGTTTCAGGCTAACGTCATAGTAGTCGTTCAGATTATCGATGCCGACAACAGAGTATCCTGCATCCAGTAACCGCTTGCTGACATGTGCGCCGATAAATCCCGCTGCGCCCGTAACCAGAAATTTCATAACTTCCCTCATACGCCATTCACATTTATGCACTTTGCATCACAATGGTGCCTATGATAGCGCGGCGGGCAGAAGTTACATAACCCATCTTTACGATATAACTCATCGGATTCCTATAGAAAAATCTGCAGCAACAGATACACTATGCAAACATCATTTTTTTTTGCCCTTTATTTCTGTTAGGGATTGTATGACGCAGAACAACAATGACCTGGTCACTCGAAGCAATGACCCGGAGCAAATTGATTTACTTGATTTAGTGCTGCAGCTGTGGCGTGGGAAGTGGGTAATAGGGGCGTTTGTTGCTATTTTTATCGTATTAGCTGGCATATATATCACGGTTGCCAAAGAGAAATGGACGTCCTCGGCGATCATTGCCCAACCTGACGCAGCGCAAATCGCAACTTACTCCAACGCGCTCAATATCCTCTATGGAGGGGCTGCGCCATCTATGCTCGACATTCAAACTCGCGCGATTGGTCGTTTTAATTCATCTTTTTCGGCGCTAGCCCAGGCGCTTGAAAATCAGGAAGATCCTGAAAAATTGACCATAGAGCCTGCTGTTAAAGGACAATCATTACCCCTGTCCGTAACTTATCAAGGCGAATCTGCCGAAGCGGCACAAAAGCAGCTTGCTCAGTATATCCAGCAGGTTGACGAGCAAACCGCAAAAGAGTTGACCCTCGATCTCAGAGACAACATCAAGCAGCAGATCACTACCCTGAACGACTCCCTGGAAAACCAGGAGAAGGTCTCTCAGGAGCAGAAAGATCTGCGCATCAAACAGATCACCGAGGCGCTTAAAAACGCTGAGGCGGCGAAAATTACCACCCCTCAGATTCAGCAAACCCAGGATGTCACGCAGGAAACCATGTTCCTGCTGGGCAGCGAAGCGCTGAAATCAATGATTGATAACGAAGCGTCTCGTCCGCTGGTTTTCTCTGGCGCTTACTACCAGACGAAACAAAACCTGCTGGACATCCAGAACCTGAACGTGAACCCGGATACCGTTCACGTTTATCGCTACGTGATGAAACCTGACCTTCCAATCCGTCGCGATAGCCCGAAAAAAGCCATTACGCTGATTCTTGCCGTACTGCTGGGCGGGATTATCGGTTCCGGTGTGGTACTGGGCCGTAACGCGCTGCGCAACTACAAGCCAAAAGCCTGATTCGCAGACAAAAAAAGACCGGGTTACCCCGGTCTTTTTTTTATTTATGGCGCTTACGTAAATTCTCAATCACCGCCGTTAAATCCAGCTCCTGATCCTGCAGCAGCACCAGCAGGTGATACATCAGGTCAGACGCCTCGTTAGTCAGCTCGTCCCGGTCATGTACCGTTGCAGCCAGCGCCGTCTCAACCCCTTCTTCACCCACCTTCTGCGCAATGCGCTTGGTTCCGCTGGCGTACAGCTTAGCGGTATACGAACTTTCCGGGTCAGCCGTTTTTCGTTCAGCCAGAAGTTGCTCAAGCTGGTAAAGGAACAGCCACTGGTGGCTCGCCTCGCCAAAGCAGCTGCTGGTGCCCTTATGGCAGGTTGGGCCTATCGGGTTGGCCAGCACCAGCAGGGTATCGTTATCACAGTCCGGCGTAATGCTGACCACGTTCAGGAAATGACCCGAGGTTTCGCCTTTGGTCCACAGGCGCCGTTTGGTGCGCGAGAAGAAGGTGACCTTGCCGCTGTCGAGCGTTTTTGCCAGCGCGTCCTGGTTCATATACCCCAGCATCAGCACTTCGCCGGAAATGGCATGTTGTACAACTACCGGCAGTAATCCGTCAGTTTTTTCCCAGTCCAGCTGCGCCTGTTGTTGCTCTGTTAACATACCCTTATCTCCACGCCCTGGTCTGCCAGGTACGTTTTTAACTCGCCAATATTGATAATCTGCTTGTGAAACACGGAGGCCGCCAGCGCGCCGTCCACGTTCGCCTCGCGGAAGGCTTCCAGGAAGTGCTCCATGGTGCCCGCACCGCCGGATGCAATCAGCGGCACGTTGCACACCGCGCGCACTCTCTTCAGCTGCTCCAAGTCGTAGCCGTTACGCACGCCGTCCTGGTTCATCATGTTCAACACAATTTCACCCGCACCGCGCTTCTGCACTTCCTGCACCCAGTCCAGCGTCTCCCACTGGGTCACGCGGGTGCGGCTTTCGTCGCCGGTGTACTGGTTAACGTGGTACTTGCCCGTTGCCTCGTCGAACCAGGTGTCGATGCCGACCACAATACACTGGACGCCGAAACGGTCAGCCAGCCGGGTAATCAGCTCGGGTTCAGCAAGAGCAGGGGAGTTGATGGAGATTTTGTCGGCGCCGAAGGAGAGGATTTTGGCCGCGTCGTCCGCGGACTTGATTCCACCCGCCACGCAGAATGGAATATCGATCACTTCTGCCACGCGTGCGACCCAGCTTTTGTCGACCACGCGTCCATCGCTGGAGGCGGTGATGTCATAAAACACCAGCTCGTCGGCGCCTTCCTCGGCATAGCGTTTTGCCAGCGGGACGATGTCGCCAATGATCTCATGGTTGCGGAACTGCACGCCTTTCACCACCTGGCCGTCACGTACGTCCAGGCAAGGGATTATCCGTTTTGCCAGCATTGAATCGCCTCCGTCACAGTAAATTTTCCTTCCAGCAGGGCCCGCCCCACAATCACACCCTGAACGCCCGTACCGCACAGCGCGGCAACGTCGTCCAGATCGCCTATGCCGCCTGATGACTGGAAGGCCACCTGCGGATAACGCGCGCAGACCTCGTCATACAGCGAAACGTTAGAGCCAGCCAGCGTACCGTCGCGTGAGATGTCCGTACACAGCACGTGCTTCAGCCCAACGGAGAGATAAATATCGACCAGCGCTTCCAGCGTCACGCCGGAGTTTTCCTGCCAGCCGCTGACGGCAACCTGCTTGTTACCCTGCTCGTCGATGCGCACGTCCAGCGCAAGCACCAGTGCATCTGCGCCGAAGCGGCGGAACCAGCCTTTGACCATATCGGGATCTTTCACGGCGGTAGAGCCGACCACCACGCGCGCCACGCCCGCGTCCAGCAGGGCCGCAACGTCGTCTTCCGTACGCACGCCGCCGCCAACCTGCACGGGAACATCCACGCCCGCGACCAGCTTTTTGAGCAGCGGTATCTGCCGTTTTGCCGGATCTTTCGCGCCGGTCAGGTCGACCAGGTGCAGCACCTCAGCGCCCTGCGCCGCGTAGTCCTGCAGGCGCGGCAGCGGGTCGTTACCGTAGTCGCGCTGCTGTCCGTAATTGCCCTGATGGAGACGAACAACCGTACCGTCAATTAAATCTAATGCGGGAATAATCATCACATCTCCAGGAAGTTTTTCAGCAGCTGTGCGCCTGCAGCGCCGGAGCGTTCCGGGTGAAACTGCACACCGTAGAAGTTATCTTTCTGTACAGCCGCGGTAAACGCCTCGCCGTAGTTGCACTGGGCAATCGTGTCGGCGTTTACCGGCATGGCGTAGCTGTGCACGAAGTAAAAGTACGCGCCGTCCTCGATTCCCTGGAACAGCCTGTTGCCCGCCTTGGGGTAGACGCGGTTCCAGCCCATGTGCGGAAGGGGCAGGCCGTGGTCGATCATTTTCGGCACGTCTTCGTCAATAATGCCCAGCAGGTCAACGCCGTTGCTCTCCTCGCTGCGGCGGCCCAGGATCTGCATGCCAAGGCAAATGCCCAGCACCGGCTGGGTACAGGCTTTAATCAGATCGACCAGCTCGCGTTCGCGGATCTGATCCATCGCGGCCTGCGCGGTTCCCACGCCCGGCAGGAAAAGTTTGTCTGCGCGCAGCACCACGTCCGGGTCACGGCTGACCAACGGCTCGTAGCCGTGGCGGGCAATCGCCGATTTCACGGAGTTCAGGTTGGCGCATCCGGTATCCAGAATCACCACGTTCATCACAGCACTCCTTTCGACGAGGGCAGCGCGTCGCCTTCAACGCGGATCGCCTGGCGCAGGGTACGACCAAAGGCTTTAAACAGGCTTTCCACGCGGTGGTGGTCGTTCTTGCCTTTGGTTTTCAGGTGCAGCGTCAGGCCCATGGTGTAGGAAAGCGAACGGAAGAAGTGCTCCACCATTTCGGTGCTGAGATCCCCTACGCGCTGGTAGGTGAAGTCGGCTTTATATTCCAGGTGCGGACGACCGGAGATGTCCAGCGCGCAGCGCGCCAGGCACTCGTCCATCGGCAGCACAAAGCCAAAGCGGTTGATGCCGCGCTTGTCGCCGAGCGCCAGCTTCAGCGCTTCACCCAGCGCCAGGCCGGTATCTTCTACGGTGTGGTGATCGTCAATATAAAGGTCGCCTTTCACCGCGATTTCCATGCGGAACCCGCCGTGCGTGGAGATCTGGTCAAGCATGTGGTCGAAGAAGCCCACGCCGGTGTGGATCTTGCTGCTGCCTTCGCGATCCAGCCAGACCTTCACGTCAATCTGCGTCTCTTTGGTGTTGCGCTCGACGTGCGAATAACGGTCGCGTCTGGTCAGCTGCTCGCCAATCTTCGCCCAGCTGAGGTCGCTGCTGCTGTAGCGCAGGCCCGCGATGCCCATGTTTTCTGCGAGGGTGATGTCGGTGGCGCGGTCGCCGATGACGTAGCTGTTGGCTTTATCCAGCGCTTCTTCCGCCAGATAGCGTTCGACCAGCTTCACCTTAGGTTTACGGCAGTCGCACTCGTCGGCCGGCAGGTGCGGGCAAATCAGCACCTCATCAAACGTCACGCCCTGCGAGGTGAGGATCTGCATCATCAGGTTATGCGGGCCGTCAAAGTCTGCCTGCGGGAAGCTGTTGGTGCCCAGACCGTCCTGGTTGGTGATCATTACCAGCTTA